>Ga0163215_100100_pt1 | contig 270527 bp, 248 predicted proteins | sample SynspAceP_FD_185934 | JGI IMG/M metagenome (GOLD analysis project Ga0163215, IMG submission 185934) | Saline lake microbial communities from Ace Lake in Antarctica - Synechococcus sp. Ace-P (Hybrid Assembly) | ecosystem: Environmental > Aquatic > Non-marine Saline and Alkaline > Saline | place... | reverse complement strand
GTTCGCGAACTTCCATTTCGACGAGCTCGAGAAGCTCTTCGTCGTCAACCTGGTCGACCTTGTTCAAAAACACCACGAGGCTTGGAACGCCAACCTGACGGGCAAGCAGGATGTGCTCGCGGGTCTGTGGCATCGGGCCATCGGCAGCCGAAACAACAAGAATACCGCCGTCCATCTGCGCGGCACCGGTGATCATGTTCTTGACATAGTCGGCGTGGCCCGGGCAGTCGACGTGGGCGTAGTGACGGGCTTCAGTCTCATACTCGACGTGGGCCGTCGAGATGGTGATGCCGCGGGCCTTTTCTTCAGGTGCAGCGTCAATCTGATCGTAGGCCTTGAATTCACCGAAGTACTTGGTGATCGCAGCTGTCAATGACGTCTTGCCGTGGTCAACGTGACCAATCGTGCCGATGTTAACGTGCGGCTTATTGCGCTCGAACTTACCCTTTGCCATCTTCGGCTCTCCATTCTCATTCAGCCCGTTTCGGGCAAATTACAGTTTCGGTCTCCGGGCCGGACCGGCGTCGTCGGACGCGGATCCGGCAATCCGGCAAATTATGCGTATTTCGCCTGGATCTCCTGGGAGACATTGGACGGAACCGGTGCGTAATGATCAAAAGTCATCGAATACTGCGCACGGCCCTGAGACATGGAGCGCAGCGTATCAACGTATTTGAACATGTTGGCCAGAGGAACGTGGGCGGCGATGACAACAGCGATGCCGCGCATTTCCTGACCCTGGATCTGGCCACGACGGGAGTTCAAGTCACCGATCACGTCACCGACGTAATCCTCAGGGGTAATCACTTCTACGGCCATGATCGGCTCGAGCAGCTGCGGACCCATGAACTTCGAATTTTCACGGAAGCAGGCGCGACCGGCAATTTCGAAGGCGAGGACGCTGGAGTCCACATCGTGGTAAGCGCCATCGATCAGTGTTGCCTTGATGCCGAGCATCGGGAAGCCAGCAAGCGGTCCGGAATTCATCACGCTGTTGATGCCCTTCTGGACACCCGGGATGTATTCCTTAGGAACCGAACCGCCAACAACCTTGGATTCGAAGATGAACTCATCATTATCGTCGTTAGGCGCAAACAGGATCTTGACGCGAGCAAACTGACCCGAACCACCCGACTGTTTCTTGTGGGTGTAATCGGCTTCGTAAGCCTTTGTGATCGATTCACGGTAGGCAACCTGCGGCGCGCCGACATTGGCCTCAACCTTGAACTCGCGACGCATACGGTCGACGAGAATGTCGAGGTGCAACTCACCCATGCCAGCAATAATGGTCTGACCGGACTCTTCATCAGTCTTGACGCGGAACGAAGGATCCTCGGCTGCCAGACGGTTGAGCGCGAGTCCCATCTTTTCCTGGTCGCCCTTGGTCTTCGGCTCAATCGCGATCTGAATCACCGGCTCAGGGAATTCCATGCGCTCGAGGATGACCTGATTGAGCGGATCGCACAGGGTATCACCGGTTGTGGTTTCCTTGAGGCCAGCGAGAGCAACGATGTCGCCTGCAAATGCTTCTTCGATATCCTCACGGGAGTTCGAGTGCATCTGAAGCATACGACCAACGCGTTCGCGCTTTTCCTTGACCGTGTTCATTACCGACGAGCCCTTTTCGAGCTTGCCGGAATAGATACGGGCGAAGGTCAGCGAACCAACGAACGGGTCGTTCATGACCTTGAAGGCCAGCATCGACAAAGGAGCTTCATCGGTTGCTGCGCGAGTGGTTTCCTGCTCGGTCTTGACGTCAATGCCCTCAATGGCAGGAACTTCAGCCGGGCTTGGAAGATACTCGACAACAGCATCGAGAAGCGGCTGAACACCCTTGTTCTTGAAGGCTGAGCCACAGAACATCGGGAAGAACTGAACAGCGATGGTGCCCTTGCGAACCAGCGAACGGATCTCATCGTTGTCAGGCATCTTACCTTCGAGATAGCGCTCCATGGCGGCTTCGTCAGCTTCCACACAGGTCTCGATGAGCAGCTCGCGGTATTCCGCGGCCTTCTCTTTGAGATTGTCCGGAATTTCTACGATATCCCATTGAGCACCGAGGGATTCATCACGCCAGACAAGCGCGTTCATCTCTACCAGATCGACAACACCCAAGAATTCAGTCTCAGCGCCGATCGGCAGCTGCATGACAACCGGTGTCGCACCAAGGCGGGACTTGATCATGGAGACCGAGCGATAAAAATCGGCACCGGTCTTGTCCATCTTGTTGCAGAAAATCATCCGCGGGACATTGTACTTGTCAGCCTGACGCCAGACGGTCTCGGTCTGAGGCTCAACACCGGCATTGGCATCCAACAGCGCTATCGCGCCATCAAGCACTCGCAGCGAACGCTCGACTTCAATGGTGAAGTCAACGTGGCCAGGAGTGTCAATGATGTTGAAACGGCACATCTTGCCGCTGCGGCCCTTCCAGAACGTGGTGGTTGCAGCGGAGGTGATGGTGATACCACGCTCCTGCTCCTGCTCCATCCAGTCCATGGTGGCTGCGCCATCATGAACTTCACCGATCTTGTGTGACTTTCCAGTGTAGAAAAGAACCCGCTCGGTGGTCGTGGTCTTGCCGGCGTCGATGTGCGCCATGATACCGAAATTGCGGTAGTCTTCGATTGCGTATTCGCGGGCCATCTTGAATGCCTCTCCAGAACGGTTCGCTGATTACCAGCGGTAATGCGAAAATGCGCGGTTGGCGTCGGCCATCTTGTGGGTATCTTCCCGCTTTTTGACCGCACTGCCACGATTGTTGGCCGCATCCATGAGCTCGCCCGACAGGCGCTCGATCATGGTGGTTTCGTTGCGCTTGCGCGCTGCAGCAATCAACCAACGGATGGCAAGAGCCTGACGGCGCTCAGGGCGCACATCGACTGGAACCTGATATGTGGCACCACCAACACGGCGGGAGCGAACTTCCACGTGAGGAGCGACATTTTCAAGCGCTGTGTGGAACTGGGTGACCGGCTCCGACTTGGAACGCGCTTCAACCTGATCAAGCGCACCGTAGACGATCTGCTCGGCAACTGATTTCTTGCCGTGCATCATAATGGCGTTCATGAACTTGGAGAGAACCAGGTCGCCGAATTTCGGGTCCGGGTTGATCTCACGCTTTTCTGCACTGTGACGTCGTGACATGCTTTTCGTCTTTCAACTGATGGGTCGAAACGGCCAGCCGCATTTCATGCGGCCAACCGACACAATTACTTCGGACGCTTGGCGCCGTACTTCGAGCGGCGCTGCTTGCGGTTCTTGACGCCCTGGGTATCGAGAACACCACGGATGACGTGGTAACGCACGCCGGGCAAATCCTTTACGCGGCCGCCGCGGATCATGACCACGGAGTGCTCCTGAAGGTTATGACCTTCACCCGGGATGTACCCGATCACTTCGTAGCCGTTGGTCAGACGGATCTTTGCAACCTTACGAAGCGCCGAGTTCGGCTTCTTCGGGGTCGTGGTGTACACACGGGTACAAACGCCGCGCTTCTGCGGATTCTGCTCCAGCGCGGGAACCTTGTTGCGCTTTACCGGCGCCTGGCGCGGCTTGCGGATCAGCTGGTTTACAGTTGGCATGTAACCATCCCTTTAGAATTCATGTTTCGCCCTCTCGGACACCTTGCCCGCAAACCGAATGCGCAAAACAAGGGCCGGATCCGGTTTTACCGGAGGGCCCAAAAAAGCAGAGGACACAATAGTCAGTGTCATGCGTGCAGCATTGTCAGTTCACATTGCAGTCAGAAACCGTGTTTGAGGCAAGTTTCAGGACGTGTCGTCCCGAAGAAAAGCGCCTCACATCGGCTTCGGTGGCTGCTAACTACTGATTTCCCGGTATCACGTCAAGGCCACGGGCCAAATAATCGCACCTTACCGGGGTCGTCAGCCGGTCCGGGCACCGGGGCGACGTTATATTGCGCGCAATACGCAGTATCCGGTGTTTAATTGCGACGCCGTCTTTTGGCGACCGGGCAATTGGTCGGCATTATACCAGCGAACCATCTGATTGGAATCACTAAACGAGTCGGGCGGCCGTACCGCGGCTGCTTGCGAGAATCAGCGTTTGCGGACAAGTCCGATCAGAAACAACAGAATCACGGCACCTATGGTGGCGTGAATGATGGATCCGAGAATGCCTCCGCCGATAGATATGCCAATCATCGGAAGCACGAGCCCTGCGACGAACGCGCCGACGATCCCAACCACGATATTGCCCACCAGGCCGAAACCGAAACCTTTCATGATCACGCCTGCAAGCCAACCGGCCACCGCGCCGATCAGAAGAAATATCAAAAGACCCTGAATACCCATGTGCATTCCTCCACACTGTCGTTGCGTGAATGATCTATGCCGCCAGATTCCGTTGCCCCCTGCCCGGCTGGACAGGATGAACACGGCTGCTGCACCATTCATGTCTTGAGACAAACACAAAGCCCGCCTATCGGCAAGCTTAACCGGGGAAAGCGCGTTGCCTTCGCATCAGCAACATGGGAGGAAAGTCCTTCCACTCCCGGCGCAGAAAGGACGACGCGATGATTTCGGACAATGATAACGGCCACGACCAAGGCGAAACCCCAGCCATCTTTGTCATCATCGGCCAGACCTGCAAATACAAGGGCGGCGAGAAGACCCCTGTCCACGTGATGCTTGCCGCACCCGACGAAGATACCGCAGTCCGGCTCTGCCTCGACGCGCTCTCCTCAAAGGGATATGCGGAGGCCGATCTCGACCAGATCGGCGTGATGGACGGCATGCCCGTCGACGAGCCGCACGCTTCGGCCTACCAGGGCGCACTTGAAGGTGAAGTCGCCGTCATTGCATTTGGCTGAGACGTCAATTTCCATATTAATGTGAAGGCCACCTCCCCCGCAAGCGCTGTGGCGCTCACGCAGTCGTGAGCATTGCCCGGCAAAGGTGATTTCGCCTGCTGTACGCAACGTGTTTATCTGATGTCTCAGCAGATCTTGCAATCGCCCTGCCCGGTATCATCCGGCAGCGCGATGACCGCCTGACCAATTATGTGGAACCGCGATCTGCCTGAGCCGTTGATATCAACACCTGCAACGGCGAGGGAGAAAGACACGATGACATTCTACAGGAAATTGAAAATCGCGACCGCCGCAGCGACGCTTTTGGTGGCGACCGGAATATCCGCCGGCGCTGAAGATGGCTGGATCATCAAAACCAGCTCCGTATCGGTGGAGCAGACAGCTGACAAACTGGTGACCGCGGTGGAAAAGGCCGGGGCCAAGGTCTTTGCCCGTGTTGATCACGCCGCTGGCGCCAGGAGCATCGACGCAGAGCTCGCCGACATGACGCTGGTCATGTTCGGCAATCCGAAAATCGGAACACCTATTTTGCAGGCAGCACCCCGCGCCGGGCTGGACCTTCCCAACCGTGTGCTGATCTGGGATGACGCAGGCCAGACCCGGATCGGCTATCTCGATCCCGCTGAGCTCAAGGCGCGCTACAAGATTGAGGGTGCGGACAAGGCTTTCGACGTCATGACCGGAGCGCTGGGCAAATTGACCGACGCCGCAGCGGAATAGCTCCGAAACCAGGCACACACAACGCAAAAGGCCGCCCCGAAAGGCGGCCTTTTTTTATTGGATCAAAGCGAGACCTTATTCGGCAGGCGCCGGGTCTTCCTTGGCCATATCTGTCAACATCGGCGCTGCAGTTTCCGCGCCTGAGGTCTTGCGACGCTCATCCAGGATCAAGTCATCACGCGACGTAGCGATGCGACGGATCGCGGTCATGGTGCCGCCGGTGCCAGCTGGAACCAGACGTCCAACGATGACGTTTTCCTTGAGACCCTGCAATGTGTCGACCTTGCCCGCAACTGCGGCTTCGGTGAGCACCTTGGTGGTTTCCTGGAACGACGCCGCCGAGATGAAGGACGGGGTCTGCAGCGAAGCCTTGGTGATGCCGAGCAGGACCGGGACGCCATAGGCAGGTTTCTTGCCTGCCTCGACCAGACGGTCATTGGCGTTGTCCAGTTCGATCTGATCAACATTGTCACCGACGATGTAGACGGAATCACCGGAGTCGGTGATCTCGACCTTCTGCAGCATCTGACGGACAATCACTTCGATGTGCTTGTCGTTGATCAAAACGCCCTGCAACCGGTAGACTTCCTGGATCTCGTTGACGAGGTAGGATGCGAGAGCCTCCACACCCTTGATCGCCAGAATGTCATGCGGCGCAGGATTGCCGTCGAGGATGTAGTCGCCCTTTTCGATGTAGTCGCCATCCTGAAGGTGGAAAGGCTTCCCCTTCGGAATGAGATACTCGACAGACTCGATACTATCATCGGCCGACTCGATCTGGATGCGGCGCTTGTTCTTGTAATCGCGGCCAAAGCGGATGGTACCATCGATCTCTGCGATGATGGCGTGATCCTTCGGACGACGAGCTTCGAACAATTCAGCAACCCGCGGCAGACCACCGGTGATGTCCTTGGTCTTGGCGCTTTCGAGCGGCACACGGGCAAGAACGTCACCCTGGCTGACCTTGGCGCCGGGTTCGACCGACAAAATGGCATCCACAGACAACTGGAATCGAGCTTCGCCACCACGTGCCAGCTTGGCAATCTCGCCATCCTTGCCCTTGATGATAATCGACGGCTTGAGATCGATACCACGTGGTGTTGACCGCCAGTCGATAACCTGACGCTTGGTGATACCGGTTGCTTCATCGGTAGCTTCGAGAACCGAGATGCCGTCGACGACGTCCTCGAATTCCACTGTGCCTTCGACTTCGGTCATCATCGGACGGGTGTACGGATCCCACTCGGCCAGACGCTGACCGCGCTTGACCGCGTCGCCGTCGTCCACATAGATCTTCGAACCATAAGCAACGCGCTGCGATGACCGCTCCGTGCCGCCTTCGTCAAGGATCTGGATCGCCAGGCTGCGGCCCATGGCAATCAGATTGCCATCGGAATTACGCAACATGTTGCGGTTCTTGATGCGAACCGTACCCTCGTAAGAGGCTTCCAGGAATGACGTATCAACCACGGTGGCGGTGCCGCCAAGGTGGAAGGTACGCATGGTCAGCTGGGTGCCTGGCTCACCGATCGACTGGGCAGCGATAACGCCGACAGCTTCACCGATGTTGACCGGGGTACCGCGAGCAAGGTCACGACCGTAGCAGGTACCGCAAATTCCGGTCTGGATATCGCAGGTAAGAGGCGAACGGATGCGGATCGACTGAATGCCGGCCGCCTCGATTTCGAGCACCTGCGCTTCATCAACCGTCGAGCCGGCTTTGACCAGGAGGTCGCCGGTGAGCGGGTGATTGATGTCGTCAAGCGTGGTACGGCCCAGGATACGTTGACCGATCGACGCAACCACCTGGCCGGCATCGACGATGGCAGTCATCGTCAGGCCTTCCTTGGTGCCACAATCGACGTGGGTAACGATGCAATCCTGCGCCACGTCAACCAGACGACGTGTCAGGTAACCGGAGTTCGCAGTCTTCAGCGCGGTGTCGGCAAGACCCTTACGTGCACCGTGAGTCGAGTTGAAGTACTCGTTCACGGTCAGGCCTTCCTTGAAGTTCGAGATGATCGGCGTCTCGATGATTTCACCTGACGGCTTGGCCATAAGGCCGCGCATGCCGCCCAGCTGACGCATCTGGCTCGGTGAACCACGCGCACCGGAGTGGCTCATCATGTAGATCGAGTTCATCTGCTTCTGACGCCCGTTTTCGTGGAACTCCACGGACTTGATGCGAGCCATCATTTCGTCGGCGACCTTTTCGGTCGCCTTGCCCCAGGCGTCGACAACCTTGTTGTACTTTTCGCCCTGGGTAATGAGACCCTCATTGTACTGCTGCTCGTATTCCTTGACCAGGGAATCGGTGTCGCCAACGATCTTTGCCTTGGTGTCCGGAATGACCATGTCGTCCTTGCCGAACGAGATGCCGGCGCGGCAAGCATGGCCAAAGCCGAGCTGCATGATGCGGTCGCAGAAAATGACCGTGTCCTTCTGACCGCAGTGGCGGTAGACGGTGTCGATCATCCGGGAAATGTTCTTCTTGGTCATCTCCTGGTTGCAGGTGTCGAACGGAACATTGACGTTGCGCGGCAACAGCTCACCAATGATCATCCGGCCCGGAGTGGTTTCGAAGATCGTCGAAGTCGGTTTGCCTTCGGCATCGACGCTCTTGTACCGGCCCTTGATCTTGGTGTGCAAGGTGACGACCTTGCTTTCAAGCGCGTGGTGCAGTTCGCCCATGTCGGAGAAGGCCATGCCCTGCCCCGGCTCGTTCTCAGCCGTGATCGAGAGATAGTAGAGACCCAGCACCATATCCTGCGACGGCACGATGATAGGTGCGCCGTTTGCAGGGTGCAGGATGTTGTTGGTCGACATCATCAGCACGCGGGCTTCAAGCTGAGCTTCGAGCGACAGCGGCACGTGAACCGCCATCTGGTCGCCATCGAAGTCGGCGTTGAAGGCAGTACATACGAGCGGATGCAGCTGGATGGCCTTGCCTTCGACCAGGGTAGGTTCGAAAGCCTGGATACCAAGCCGGTGAAGCGTCGGCGCGCGGTTAAGCAGCACCGGATGCTCGCGGATAACCTCGTCTAGGATATCCCAGACTTCCGGCTTTTCCTTCTCGACCAGCTTCTTGGCCTGCTTGACGGTGGACGAATAGCCCTTGGCATCAAGACGCGCATAGATGAACGGCTTGAACAGCTCGAGCGCCATCTTCTTTGGCAGACCGCACTGGTGCAGTTTGAGTTCCGGACCAGTCACGATGACCGAACGACCGGAATAGTCGACGCGCTTGCCGAGCAAGTTCTGGCGGAAGCGACCCTGCTTGCCCTTGAGCATATCACTCAAAGACTTCAACGGACGCTTGTTGGCGCCAGTGATCGTCCGGCCACGGCGGCCGTTGTCGAACAGCGCATCAACGGCTTCCTGAAGCATCCGCTTTTCGTTGCGGATGATGATGCCGGGCGCACGCAGTTCGATCAGCCGCTTGAGGCGGTTGTTGCGGTTGATGACGCGGCGATACAGGTCGTTAAGGTCGGATGTGGCGAAACGGCCGCCATCAAGCGGAACCAGCGGACGCAGGTCCGGCGGGAGCACAGGAACGACCTTCATGATCATCCATTCCGGGCGATTGCCGGAATCGAGGAAGCTTTCAACGATCTTGAGGCGCTTCATCAGCTTCTTCGACTTCAGTTCAGAAGTCGTGGTCGCCAGCTCAACGCGCAGTTCACCAGCAATGCGCTCGAGGTCCATCGAGGCAAGCATTTCATAGATCGCTTCGGCACCAATCATGGCGGTGAAGCTATCTTCGCCGAACTCGTCGACGGCGACCATGTAATCTTCTTCAGAGAGAAGCGAGTTCTCCTGGAGAGACGTCAGGCCGGGCTCGGTGACGATATAGTTTTCGAAATACAGGACCCGTTCGATATCCTTGAGGGTCATGTCCATCAGTGTGCCGATGCGCGATGGCAGCGACTTCAGGAACCAGATATGCGCAACAGGTGCGGCCAGTTCGATGTGGCCCATGCGCTCACGGCGAACGCGGCTCAGCGTGACTTCAACGCCACACTTTTCACAGATGACGCCCTTGTACTTCATGCGCTTGTACTTGCCGCACAGGCATTCGTAATCCTTGATCGGACCAAAGATGCGGGCGCAGAACAGACCGTCGCGCTCGGGCTTGAAGGTACGATAGTTGATCGTCTCCGGCTTTTTGATTTCGCCGAAGGACCAGGAAAGAATCTTCTCGGGGCTGGCGATCGAAATCCGGATGGAATCGAACGTCTGCGCCGGAACGGCGTTGTTGAAAAGATTCATGACCTCATGGTTCATGCCTGTCTCCTTTTAGGGCTGTTCGCCCTTGACTTGCGACGGCGCCGGTAAAGACCGGCAACAGGCCATCGCCTGAAATTCATGTTCACCGCGTCAAACGCGGGTGTCATCTCCTGTCCGCGAACCCGCGGAAAGGATGATGGCGCGAGGAACAAAAGTCCCTCGCGCCTTCCAGGCTTTATTCAGCCGCGTCCGGCAATTCGTCCGGCTCGGCAATACCGTCGATCTTGTTCGATTCCAGCTCGACATTGAGGCCAAGCGACCGCATTTCCTTGACGAGAACGTTGAAGCTCTCAGGAATGCCTGCCTCGAAGGTGTCATCACCACGCACGATGGCTTCGTACACCTTGGTACGACCGGCCACGTCGTCGGACTTCACAGTCAGCATTTCCTGCAGGGTGTAGGCGGCACCGTAAGCTTCCAGAGCCCAGACCTCCATTTCCCCGAAACGCTGACCGCCGAACTGCGCCTTGCCACCCAGCGGCTGCTGGGTCACGAGCGAGTAAGGTCCGATCGAACGAGCATGGATCTTGTCGTCGACCAAGTGGTTGAGCTTGAGCATGTAGATATAGCCCACGGTCACCGGACGGTCGAAGGTTTCACCCGTACGCCCGTCATAGACTGTCGACTGACCCGAAACATCGAGACCTGCCTGAGCAAGCATGATGTTGATATCGGCCTCAACCGCACCGTCAAACACCGGCGTCGCGATCGACACGCCGCGGCGTGTCTGTTCGGCCAGACGGACGATTGACGGATCATCATACTGCTTGATCGGCTCGCCCTTAGGACCAGTGCCGATGACGCTGTCGATGGTGTCACGCAGCGGCTGGATATCCCCACCCGCAGTGTAAGCATCCAACATCTCGCCGATCTTCTTGCCCATACCGGCGCAAGCCCACCCGAGGTGGGTTTCAAGGATCTGTCCGACGTTCATGCGCGACGGCACGCCCAACGGGTTGAGCACGATGTCGACATGGGTTCCATCTTCAAGGAACGGCATGTCTTCGCAAGGCAGAATGCGGGAAACCACACCCTTGTTGCCGTGACGTCCAGCCATCTTGTCGCCTGGCTGGAGCTTGCGCTTCACAGCAACAAAGACCTTGACCATCTTCATGACGCCTGGCGGCAGTTCATCACCGCGCTGGACCTTTTCGACCTTATCCATGAAGCGGGCTTCAAGCAGCTTCTTGGAATCGTCGTACTGAGCCCGGAGCGCTTCGATTTCGCCCTGCAGCTTTTCGTCCTCGACAGCGAACGTCCACCATTGCGAGCGTGGATACTCGCCAATGTTGTCTGCGTTGACTTCAGAGCCCTTCTTGAAGCCCTTCGGTCCGGCAATCGCAGGCTTACCAGCCAGCATGTCCGACAGACGGCCATAGACGTTACGATCAAGAATAGCCTGTTCGTCGTCACGGTCCTTGGCCAAGCGCTCGATTTCCTCGCGCTCGATGGCCATGGCGCGCTCGTCCTTCTCAACGCCGTGGCGGTTGAAAACGCGGACTTCGACGATAGTGCCGTAGGTTCCTGGTGGCATCCGCATCGATGTGTCACGGACGTCGGAGGCCTTTTCACCAAAGATGGCGCGCAGAAGCTTCTCTTCCGGCGTCATCGGGCTTTCGCCCTTCGGCGTGATCTTGCCAACGAGAATGTCACCCGGCGCCACTTCGGCTCCGATATAGACGATGCCGGCCTCATCGAGGTTGCGAAGTGCTTCTTCCGAAACGTTCGGAATGTCGCGAGTGATTTCTTCCGGTCCAAGCTTGGTGTCACGCGCCATCACTTCGAACTCGTCGATGTGGATGGAGGTGAACACGTCTTCAGAGACGATGCGCTCGGAGAGAAGGATCGAATCCTCGTAGTTGTAACCGTTCCAAGGCATGAACGCGACGAGCACGTTGCGGCCAAGCGCCAGATCACCAAGATCTGTCGACGGACCATCGGCGATGATGTCGCCCTTGTTGAGCACGTCGCCCACGGTCACCAGCGGACGCTGGTTGATGCAGGTGTTCTGGTTGGAACGCTGGAATTTCTGCAGCCGGTAGATGTCGACGCCGGACCGCGAGGCTTCCATATCCTCGGTAGCACGGATGACGATACGGGTTGCATCGACCTGGTCGACAACACCGCCGCGGCGGGCCGCGATGGCTGCACCAGAGTCACGGGCCACGATCGGTTCCATGCCGGTGCCCACGAACGGGGCTTCGGCACGGACCAACGGAACCGCCTGACGCTGCATGTTCGATCCCATCAACGCGCGGTTGGCGTCATCGTTCTCAAGGAACGGGATCAAAGCTGCAGCGACCGACACCAGCTGGCGCGGTGACACGTCCATCAAGTCGATGTTGTCACGCGGGGTCATCATCACGTCACCGGAATGGCGGCAGACAACGAACTCGTTAACCAGATGACCGTCTTCGCCGAGCTCGGCATTGGCCTGTGCAACGAAGTATTTCGCTTCTTCCATTGCCGACAGATAGATCACTTCCTTGGTGACCTTGCCGTCCACAATTTTACGATACGGGCTTTCGATGAAGCCATACTTGTTGACGCGGGCGAAGGTTGCCAGCGAGTTGATCAGACCAATGTTCGGGCCTTCCGGCGTTTCAATCGGGCAGATACGACCGTAATGGGTCGGGTGCACGTCACGGACTTCGAAGCCGGCGCGCTCACGGGTCAGACCGCCCGGTCCAAGCGCTGAAAGACGGCGCTTGTGGGTGATCTCGGAGAGCGGATTGACCTGGTCCATGAACTGAGACAGCTGCGAAGATCCGAAGAACTCACGCACTGCAGCTGCTGCCGGCTTGGCGTTGATCAGATCCTGCGGCATCACAGTGTCGATTTCGATCGACGACATGCGTTCCTTGATGGCACGCTCCATGCGGAGCAGACCAAGACGGTACTGGTTTTCCATCAATTCGCCGACCGACCGCACACGGCGGTTGCCGAGGTTGTCGATGTCGTCGATTTCGCCCTTGCCGTCACGCAGTGCAACAAGCGTTCCAACCACGGCGATGATGTCTTCCTTGCGCAGGACACGCACAGTGTCTTCAGCGTCAAGGTCGAGGCGCATGTTCATCTTGACGCGGCCAACAGCCGACAGATCGTAGCGTTCTGAATCGAAGAACAGCGAATTGAACATGGCTTCTGCCGAATCGATGGTCGGCGGCTCACCGGGACGCATGACACGGTAGATATCGAACAAAGCTTCCTGACGGCTGGTGTTCTTGTCAGCTGCCAGGGTGTTGCGGATATATGCACCGATATTGATATGGTCAATATCGAGAATTTTGATGTCGTCGTAACCGGCTTCGATCAGATCGATCAGGTTGCCCTTGCGCTCGCCGCTCTTGGCGTCGACAGCAAATTCAAGTTCGTCACCTGCTTCGAGATAGACTTCGCCGGTCTCCGGGTTGACGATGTCTTCAGCCAGATAAGAGCCAACGAGGTCTTCATCGGTGGCCTTGATTGACTTGAGGCCTTTCTCGGTCAGCTGCTTGAGCAGACGCGGGGTCAACTTCTTGCCGGATTCGACAACGACTTCGCCGGTATCGGCGTCGATCATGTCGGCCATTGCCTTCTGACCCTTGAGGGTCTCAGGCTGGAACGGAATCCGCCAGCCTTCACCATCCCGCGAATAGACCGAGTTGGTGTAGAAGGTCGACAGAATTTCTTCGGCATCCATGCCGAGCGCCATCAGCAGCGACGAAGCCGGGATCTTGCGGCGACGGTCGATACGGGCATGGACAATGTCCTTGGCGTCGAATTCGATGTCGAGCCAGGAACCGCGATAGGGAATGACGCGCGCTGCAAACAGCAACTTGCCCGACGAATGGCTCTTGCCCTTGTCATGATCGAAGAACACGCCTGGCGAACGGTGCATCTGCGAAACGATAACGCGTTCGGTGCCGTTGACAATAAAGGTGCCGTTGTCTGTCATGAGCGGCATGTCGCCCATGTAGACATTCTGTTCCTTGATGTCCTTGACCGACTTTGCGCCGGTATCTTCATCAATATCGAACACGATCAGGCGCAGCGTCACTTTCAGCGGTGCCGCATAAGTCAAATCGCGCTGACGGCATTCCTCGGTGTCGAACTTCGGAGGTTCGAACTCGTAGGAAACGAATTCCAGCATCGCGCTTCCGGAAAAATCGGAAATCGGGAAAACCGATTTGAAAACTGCTTGCAATCCCTCGTCGGAACGACCGCCAACAGGCTCGTCCACCATCAGGAACTGGTCGTAAGATGCCTTCTGAACCTCAATAAGGTTCGGCATCTCCGCCACTTCCGGGATTTTTCCGTAAACTTTGCGTACGCGCCTGCGACCATTGAAGGAAAGGGTCTGAGCCATCGTCGCTCCTTGTCAATTTGCATCCGGGCCTGCAACAGACGAACGCCGCTGGCCAAGCGACTCCGTCATATAAATGAATTCGTTCAATCTCGTCTCACTTCCCAGAACGGCGCGGCCGGAGTGCCTGGCAGTCTGGTTCAAGACTATCCTTTTGAAGAACCCATTACCCAAAAGCCGTTTTCAGGCTTTTGGGTAATCCGTTCATCGACAGAAACATCCGGGGGCGAGGCAACCCCGCCCCCGGACGCAAAGTCGTCTTACTTGACGGTAACCTTGGCGCCAGCGGCTTCAAGCTTCGTCTTGATGTCGTCAGCTTCGCCCTTGGAAATGGCTTCCTTGACTGCCTTAGGGGCAGCTTCAACCAGATCCTTGGCTTCCTTGAGGCCGAGACCTGTGATAGCGCGGACTTCCTTGATGACGTTGATCTTGTTGGCGCCGGCTTCAGCGAGGATCACGTCAAATTCAGTCTGCTCTTCAGCAGCTTCAGCCGGAGCAGCAGCAGCAGCAGCGGCAGCAGCCGGTGCAGCGGCGGACACGCCCCAGGTTTCTTCGAGCATCTTGGAAAGCTCAGCAGCTTCCATGACTGTCAGGGCGGAAAGTTCTTCCACGATCTTGGCGAGATTTGCCATATTCATATTCCTTGTATTCGGTTCGAACCGGTTTTGACTTGTTATACGAAGACCTGCCTATGCAGCCTCGTCCTTGCGGGCATATGCGCCGATGACACGCGCGACGGAACCCGCCGGTGCGTTGACGATCTGGGCAATGCGCGTTGCCGGCGTGACAATCATGCCAAGCAGCTTTGCGCGCAGCTCGTCGAGCGATGGGAGCGTGGCCAAAGCCTTGATCCCGTCGGCGTCGAGCATTGTTGACCCCATCGCGCCACCAAGAATGACCAGCTTATCGCTGACCTTGGCGAACTCGACGGCGATTTTCGGAGCAGTCACAGGATCATCGCAATATGCGATGAGCGTCTGACCGGTGAAGAGGTCTGCGACCCCTTCGGACTCCGTGCCCTGAAGAGCGATTTTGGCAAGGCGGTTCTTCGCGACCTTGACGGTGCCTCCAGCTGTGCGCATGCGCGACCGAAGGTCGTTCATTTGAGCAACTGTCAGACCGGCGTAGTGGGCCACGACAACCGAACCGGCGTTGGTGAAAACACCGTTCAGTTCCGTGACGAAATCGCGTTTTTCCGCTCTATCCACTGCGTTTCTCCAGTTGGCAGATGATGCATGCACCACCTGCCGGGTTTGCCTTTGCCACCAGGGATTCTCATCGAACCCACAAGCGACGCTTGAGGATCCTGTCCCCTTACGCCGACACCGATTGACGGTAGCGGCACAAGGCAAGCGAGGTTCGAACCGTTGGAGCATTCGCTCCGAATTACGGATCTTACCCGTCTCATGCAGGTTACTAAATTAAGGTGAACCGATGAAAGCGCACCACCTGCAGTCTCGGACAGGGAGCCCGGACTTGCGCCCGGACCTTTCCGGCCCGAAGGCCGAAAACTGAAGAAAACCGGATTGATATCCGGTTTTCCTAATATTCTAAATCAGGCGACGCTGAGCGACGACGGATCGATCTTGACACCTGGGCCCATGGTCGAAGAAATCGCCACGCGCTTGACGTAGTTACCCTTGGCACCTGTCGGCTTGGCCTTGATAACCGCATCAGCAAAAGCGCGGATGTTTTCTTCGATCTGTTCTGGACCGAAAGAAGCCTTGCCAATACCAGCATGCACGATGCCGGCCTTTTCGACGCGAAACTCAACAGCGCCACCCTTGGAAGCATTGACCGCAGCGGTCACATCCATGGTCACGGTACCGACCTTCGGGTTAGGCATCATGCCGCGTGGGCCGAGAACCTTACCGAGACGACCAACCAGCGGCATCATGTCCGGAGTAGCAATACACCGGTCAAAATCGATGGTGCCGGCCTGAACGATGTCGACCAGCTCTTCAGCACCGACAATATCAGCACCAGCTGCACGGGCTTCATCAGCCTTGTCGCCACGGGCGAAGACGGCGACGCGGACGGTACGGCCGGTTCCGTTGGGCAGGCTGACCACACCGCGGACCATCTGGTCTGCGTGGCGCGGATCGACGCCGAGGTTCATCGAGACTTCAATGGTCTCGTCAAACTTGGCGACGGCGCGTTCCTTGATCATAGAAACGGCTTCACCGAGCGGGTAGTACTTGTCGCGATCAACACCTTCGTTGATCTTCTGCATGCGCTTTGCAATCTTTGCCATGGTCTTATCCCGTCACTTCCAGGCCCATGGAGCGGGCAGAGCCCTCGACCATAGCCATCGCGCCTTCGATGTCGGCGGCGTTGAGATCCTTCATTTTTGCTTCAGCAATCGTGCGAACCTGGTCACGCGTGACCGAGCCTGCAACTTCCTTGCCCGGAAGCTTGGAGCCGGATTTGAGCTTTGCTTCCTTCTTGAGGAAGTAGCTCACAGGAGGCTTCTTCATCACAAAATTGAACGACTTGTCCTGGTAGTAGGTGATGACGACCGGAATCGGCATACCCTTTTCCATTTCCTGGGTGGCGGCATTGAATCCCTTACAGAATTCCATGATGTTGATGCCGCGCTGACCAAGTGCCGGACCAATCGGGGGCGACGGTGTCGCCGAACCGGCTGGAACCTGCAGCTTGAGTTGACCTGCAACTTTCTTAGCCATTGTTTCTCTGCCTTTTGTTATGGCAACGCCTGAAGCGTCCCCTTATGCCGGAAAACCGGCGGCTGCGGTTGCGTGGTTCGGTTCGACAGGCCGGCTACAGCCCCCTCGCCTCCCACGCGCATGCATTACCGGCTATGCCGGCAATGCAAAAACCCGTCCGCGCTCTCTTCACGAAAACGCGGGCCGGGTAAATTCTGCTCAGACCTTCTCGACCTGAGCGTATTCAAGCTCAACCGGAGTAGCCCGGCCAAAAATGGAAACCTCGACCTTGAGGCGCGAACGCTCCTCGTCGACTTCCTGCACCGTTCCGTTGAACGAAGCGAAAGGACCGTCGGAGACCCGCACCTGTTCGCCGATTTCGAAGGAAATCGAAGGCTTCGGCCGCTCGACACCTTCCTGAACCTGCATCAGGATACGGTCGGCTTCGGAATCCGGAATCGGAACCGGCTTGGAATCGCTGCCCAGAAATCCGGTCACCTTCGGCGTGTTCTTGATCAGGTGGAACGCCTCATCGGTCAAATCGGCGCGAACCATCACATAACCGGGAAAGAACTTGCGCTCTGCATCCACCTTGCGGCCGCGGCGTACTTCAACAACCTTCTCGACCGGCACAAGAATTTTCTCGAAGAGGTGGCTCAAGCCTTTCTGGCGAGCCTGCTCCTCGATCGAATCCGCAACCTTTTTTTCGAAGTTCGAATAGGCGTGAACAATATACCAGCGTGCAGTCATGTTTTCCCCTGCCTCAAGCGCCAACGTTCAGGATGAGCCCGATCGCCCATCCCAAAGCCTGATCGGCCGTAAAAAAGAAAATGGAAGCCAGCAACACCATAACGAGAACCATGATCGTGGAGATCGAGGTCTCGCGGCGTGACGGCCATTTCACTTTCGCAGTTTCGGACCGAACCTGCTGGAGGAATGTAAACGGATTTGTCTTGGATGCCATTATCTATCCACGCTTTTACGGCGCGTAAAGCCGGTCTCCCAGCTCCACGCACCGCGTGTCTGTTAACGTCCTACATAAAGCCCGATTCTTGAAATCACAAGAGGCGATCGAGCTTTTTTCATTTGCGGCCAGCAAACTGGCCCGAAGATTGCTCCCCAAACCCTCGGATTTGGCCATCAACTCCGAACCAACCAAACTGCGCCAAAACCGGCAAACCGGACTGGCAGGGGCAGCAGGACTCGAACCTGCGACCTACGGTTTTGGAGACCGTCGCTCTACCAACTGAGCTATACCCCTAGGCCGGTGGCGGACCTGATAGCGTCAAACGCACGGTGAATGCAAGAAAGAAGTGACAGCAATCCCGGCTGCATCGTGTTTTTCTCGACAAAGCTGGACTTCACAGTCCTCAGATGCCACTTCAAGGCCGCCCATCGCATCCGGACTGCCCCATCACATGGCTGCCGATCCGATCGACGCCCAACTCTGACAGCCCGGCATGGGCGGTGCTGGTCGGCATCCGGTTGAACCGAAGCCGAATGACCCTTTCGAGGTTTTCTGCGGCGCGCCATGATTCTATTCATTCGATCTCACGTGAAAAGGTCGATTTGCCACAACCGGATTTTGTTCACCGTCGCCACCATGCTGCATTTCAAATTGAGCAACCGTTTCTTTTGCCTATGGCTCTCGCCAAATGACAAAAATCCACTTTTTCAACCCGGCGCCTCCGCAGGCCTTCCGAGCACGCACTCCCGGTTCAAGCCCGTCCCCGGAGCATTTTCAAAGGTGCATCTGAGTGTCGGCGGATCTCCGCACTTAGCCATCAGCGCCTTGAAGCCAACGCACTTGCCTGTCGCCTTGATCCGGTAGCCAGGGCCGCCCTTGCAGCCGCAGCCCTTGCATGGAGGACGGTCGGGGCAGCGGCCAGAAGCAGGCAGGGCCAGCGCCAGCAAACAAGCCAAAGCGATCAAGACGAGACTGTCTTTTCCTAAACGCAATTCGCCTGCCCCGCAACGCAACACCTTAAACATCAAGTATGCACCCTGAACCGGCCACCGCCAACTCACCTCCACCGTGATGCGAAACATACCCCAAACAAAAACGCGGCCCCGAAAGGGACCGCGTCTTGCATTTTTCAATTATGCGTCGGCAGCTTACGCCATCGACGTGGGACCAACAGTTACTCGATGATCGAAGCGACGATGCCGGCGCCGACGGTACGGCCGCCTTCGCGGATAGCGAAGCGCAGCTTTTCTTCCATCGCGATCGGCACGATCAGCGAAACTTCAGCCGAGATGTTGTCGCCTGGCATCACCATTTCGGTGCCTTCCGGCAGTGTCACAATGCCCGTCACGTCGGTCGTGCGGAAATAGAACTGCGGACGGTAGTTGGTGAAGAACGGCGTATGACGGCCACCCTCTTCCTTGGTCAGAATGTAGGCTTCGGCCATGAACTTGGTGTGTGGCTTGACCGAACCCGGCTTGCACAGGATCTGACCGCGCTCGACGTCTTCACGGGCAATGCCGCGAAGCAGTGCGCCGATGTTGTCGCCAGCCTGGCCCTGATCGAGCAGCTTGCGGAACATTTCAACGCCGGTGCAGACAGTCTTCTGCGTGTCGCGGATGCCGACGATTTCGATTTCTTCGCCAACCTTGACGACGCCACGTTCAACACGACCGGTGACAACCGTGCCACGGCCCGAGATCGAGAACACGTCTTCGATCGGCATCAGGAACGGCATGTTGATCGGACGCTCAGGCGTCGGGATGTATTCGTCAACAGCAGCCATCAGTGCGCGGATCGCGTCTTCGCCCTGAGTCTTGTCGCCATCGTTGAGCGCGACCAGAGCCGAACCCTTGATGATCGGAATATCGTCACCAGGAAAATCATACGACGACAGAAGTTCGCGAACTTCCATTTCGACGAGCTCGAGAAGCTCTTCGTCGTCAACCTGGTCGACCTTGTTCAAAAACACCACGAGGCTTGGAACGCCAACCTGACGGGCAAGCAGGATGTGCTCGCGGGTCTGGGGCATCGGGCCATCGGCAGCCGAAACGACAAGAATACCGCCGTCCATCTGCGCGGCACCGGTGATCATGTTCTTGACATAGTCGGCGTGGCCCGGACAGTCGACGTGGGCATAGTGACGGGCTTCAGTCTCATACTCGACGTGAGCCGTCGAGATGGTGATGCCGCGGGCCTTTTCTTCAGGTGCAGCGTCAATCTGGTCATAGGCCTTGAATTCACCGAAGTACTTGGTGATCGCAGCTGTCAATGACGTCTTGCCGTGGTCAACGTGACCAATCGTGCCGATGTTAACGTGCGGCTTATTGCGCTCGAACTTACCCTTTGCCATCGTCCTGTATCCTGTAATTCTGTTGGCAGACTGTGGATCCGGAGGCGTTTGACCCTGATCCTGCGAGAAGTTAACGCGACATAAGGGTTTCGCTCTGGTTTCGCAAGCCCAAATCTCGAACGACAAAAAGCCCGAAATCCGGGCAGATCCACGCAAAAACCGGCAATCAAACTGATCAGGTCGAAGACCACCACTGATTTGATCCGCATCAGCCAGCCGCCTGATTCCAACAGGTTTTCACATCTATTGCCCGTTCTCACCACACGGGAACGGACCTCCCCAGCAGCCGTATTCTGTCCGGCAGCGAGCACTATAGGCCGTGAACCGCACGCTTCGGAACGATGTCAAGAAATGTGAAAGCTTGAAAAGTCTGGAGCGGGTAGAGGGAATCGAACCCTCGTATTCAGCTTGGAAGGCTGCTGCTCTACCATTGAGCTATACCCGCATTCACGACCCCGCGACGGTGGTGGAGGAAGTTGGATTTGAACCAACGTAGGCGAAGCCAACGGATTTACAGTCCGTCCCCTTTAACCACTCGGGCATTCCTCCGGTCCAACCGTCAGGGTCATGCATCCAAGAAGGATAACCCGAAACCTTCGGGCTTTGCGGGCCAAGTGATTGGTTAGAAACACCTGCTCCGCGGTCGGCGTTATGACGGCGCGCGGTTCCCGTGTCAACACGGATCACGACAAAAACCGACACTTCTTCCTGCCCTGCCGGTGGCGCGCAACAACGGGTCCTTGCACCTCACCCGGAAAACCGCTGTGACGGCACTGATTGCACCGTACCGCAATTGGCGTATAAGCGCGCCATGAGCAAAGATGACGATACCGGCGCGGACGGTTCCAACCGCGATACCCATTATGCCAAGCTGCGCCGCGCCCACCGCGACGCCAAGCGGGACCAACAGGGCCTGCCGCCGGCGCAACCGCGCAACAAACGCGATCTGCCAGCGCGCAAGGGGTCGCTTTATGCGGACCGTGTCGCCCCTGACACGATCTACCTTTATGGTCTGCACACTGTGCGTGCGGCACTCGACAATCCGTCGCGGCGCATTACCAGCCTGAGGGCCACCCGCAACGCGCTGACCCGGCTCGAGATCGCCGAGGATGCCGACCTACCCTACCCGCTCGAGCTGGTCAGCCCGCAGGACATCGACCTGTTGCTTGGCGATGATGCTGTGCATCAGGGTGTGCTGCTGGAAGCAGCGCCGCTCAAGCCCCGGCCGTTGTCCGCCCTTGGCGACACGCAGCTTCTGGTCATTCTCGACCAGGTCACCGACCCGCACAATGTCGGCGCGATCATGCGCTCCGCAGTGGCATTTGGCGCCGGAGCACTGGTCACCACCCAGCGCCACAGCCCGCAGGAATCAGGTGTGCTGGCCAAGGCAGCCTCGGGTGCTCTGGAAATGATCGACCATATTGAGGTGCGCAACCTCGCTGCAGCCATCGACGAGATCAAGGCACAGGGCTTTGTGACCATCGGGCTTGATTCGGAAGGACCGGTGCCGATCGAGGACGGACTGTCAGGCGGCAAGATCGCACTGGTGCTGGGCGCCGAGGGCAAGGGGCTGCGTCAGAAGACCCGCGAGACAGTCGACACCCTGACCAGGCTCGAGATGCCTGGAGCGATCAAGTCACTTAATGTCTCCAACGCCACGGCAATCGCGCTTTACGCTGCACAGCAGTACTTGAACAAGCGCGACACGGCCTGACTCCAAGGTTTGCCGACGGCCCGCACAGGCCTCTCCGGCGGCTCCATTTGAGGGCCGCCGCCCGTCACGGGGACGGAAAGACGTCTGATCAGACGATTTTTGCTTTACAGGCGCGACCAGTATGCTATCCGCATCCCCGCTGCCCTTGTAGCTCAGTTGGTAGAGCACCTGATTTGTAATCAGGGGGTCGCGGGTTCGAATCCTGCCGGGGGCACCATTTTTCCATATCATCCAAATACTCGACATCGCCTTGTGTCAGCGGCGATGTCGGCTTTGTTGCGATCTGGCCTAGAGCCAGCCTCGTACGCTGAACACACATCAACCAATCAGAAATGGCCGCCCAGGAGGCGGTCAATCGGGGCGTAGTCATCGGTCAGGAGTGCGGGCGAGCTTCTTGCCACAAGGTGGTCGGTGAAACTCTGGGCCATGGCCGCGAATCGGGTCGGGTCGGGCGCCGCTGCGGTGACTACGGAAAATTCGGTCGGCCTTTCAGCTGCGACAAGAACGAAGACCCGTTGTTCGCCGGGGATGGGCAGGCTTTCCTCGGTCCAGATCTCGACACTCTCAAACACCGACTGCAGCGTTGCCGCAATGGCGCTGAGCGCCAGCAGGCGTTCGGGAAAATCAATCACATTCATCAGGAAGACGCCGTCTTCGGACAACCGGGAGCGGACCAGCTGGAAGAATTCCCGGGTAATGAGATGCGGCGGGACAGCTATATCGCCAAACGCATCGCCGACGATGACGTCATAACGTGCATCAGGCCGCTTGCGCAGTGCGACGCGGGCATCTTCATCCAGAATTGTCATGCTGTCCGGCTCGAGCCAGAAATCCCGCACCGCCGTGTTGGTGACTTGCGGATCGATCTCAGCCACCGTTATCGACCCGGTGTTCCGGTCGGCCCAGGCGCGCGGCACGGAATAGGTCCCGCCACCGATGAAAAACGCGGAAAAAGGCTCCGGCTCCAGCCGGCCTCTGGCGATCGCATCGAACATTGCCGTGAATTCGGAAAACATGGTTCTCGGCAGATCACGAGCGCTGGTTCCATGCGACAGGTGATCGAGGACCAGACGCCTGACCGGCGAGCTTGGCTCCGCCGAGACATCCAGTACCCTGATGCAGAAATACTGACTTTCGGTGGTGCAACTGGACAGGCGGCTCAGAGAGGTCGCAGCGAGCGCGATGGCCAACGCAGAGATGACCATCGCTATGACTGGGTGGTTTACCGGGCGGGAGAGCCAGAACAACAGCGCCGATGCGAGCAGATAGTTTGCGGAAACGATGGCAAGCGTCAGTGCTGTGCCGAGCCACGGGATAAAGACAAACCCCGCAAGCAGCGTTCCACCAATCGCACCGACCGCGCCAGCTGCAAACATGGCACCGAGTGAACGGCCGGATTGAGCTTGCTGTTTCATCACGGCAATCTGCGCCAGAACCGGCGCCGGCACTCCGGCAAACAATGATGGCAGAAAAAACACGGCAAATGTCAGGGTTACGATGCTCCAGACCGGGTGCTCCACCGCGGCCAGAACAGGACCGCCGATCAGACGCAGCAGCAGAAGAGCGCTGGCGGTGGAAATCGCTGCGGCCAACATTACCCAACCGGTGAAGGCCAGAGCCAGTCTGGCCGGCCGCCCGGCGATATGGCCGCCCCACCAGTGTCCGGCTGAAAACCCCGCAAGCACCACAGCGATGATCGATGTCCAGGTGTAGAGCGACATGCCAACATAGGGGGCAAGCATCCGGCCAGCGACGATTTCGACCACCAGACTGACACCTGATATCGCGGCCTGCAGGACAACAAGCAGCCACAGCGGCATTTGAGTTTGCGTCGCCGGCATCCACCCTGCTCCCGGATAAAACAACGCTTGCATCTTTATCCGGCCTCAGCCTCAAGACAAGCCATCTTGGCGTCTGCCGGGACATTGACGAACGGCAATGCCTCTTGGGCTTCACAGGTGTACTCGTCCCGCTTGAGCTACCCTGTGAGAACCAGAAAGGCGGCCGCGTTTTCAGATGATTGTCCGAACGACGTGAAATCCGGCCCGAAAACGGAAAAACCTGAGACCGGACGGATTTCGCTGGCATTGGAAACCTTAGGGCGGAAAGATAGAACCACATGATGTGCGTGTCATCGGCACACCCAACCATCGAAGGACGGCAATTTACGTGACCAGTTTGCTTCAGGATCGTTTGAAAACTGCGCTGCTTGTAATTTCTCTTACCGGCCTGATTGTAGGGCTGGGCCTGAGCCTTGCCGGCTTTGCGGACGCCTCCAGTCTTGTCTGGTCCGCCGGCGTCATCCCGGTCCTGATCGGGCTTGTTGTCGAAATCGTCAAGAGCCTCAGGAATGGAGAAGTAGGACTCGACATCGTTGCCGCCTTGTCGATGTCGGCTGCGCTGGCATTTGACGAGACACTGGCGGCCGCCGTCGTTGCTGTCATGTATTCCGGCGGCACCTTTCTCGAAAGTTTCGCTGAAGGGCGCGCGCGGCATGAAATGAGCAATCTGTTGTCCCGGGTCCCGCGCACCGCTTCACGGCGTCTGGATGGCACTGTCGAGGAAGTGCCGCTCGACGAGATCGAACCGGGGGATCTGCTGTTGATCCGCCAAGGCGATGTGGCGCCGGTTGACGGGGTTCTCGAGAGTGATCGGGCGATGCTTGACCAATCGGCCCTGACCGGAGAATCGTTGCCGGTCCGCCTGGGACGGGATGACGACGTGATGAGCGGATCCACCAATGCCGGCGAAGCGTTCGATCTCCGGGCAACGCGTCATGCCAAGGACAGCACCTATGCCGGCATCGTCAGGCTGGTGGAAGCAGCGCAGAAATCGAAGGCGCCGATGGCGCGGCTGGCGGACCGCTATTCGATTGTGTTCCTTGTGGTCACCGTCGCGATTGCCTTTGCGGCCTGGTGGTTCACCGGCGATCCGATCCGGGCTGTCGCCGTTCTGGTCATCGCCACGCCATGTCCGCTGATCCTAGCGGTGCCGGTGGCGCTGGTGGCGGGGCTTTCACGGGCTGCGCATTTTGGTGTGTTGATCAAGGGCGCGAAGCCGCTCGAGGCGCTAGCCCGGATCAAGACCCTGATCCTCGACAAGACCGGCACCCTCACCGATGGCAGGCCGGTGATCGTGGCAATCGAAAGCTACGGAGATCTGTCGGAAGCCGAGGTGCTTCACTTCGCGGCGGCGCTGGATCAGGGATCAAAGCACCCGATCGCACAGGCGCTGGTGAAAGAAGCGCGGGCGCGCGGAGAACCCCTGCCCTTTCCTGACAATCTGGCTGAAACTCCGGGTGAAGGCATATCAGGAACCATCGACGGCAGGAAAATGGTTGTCGGCGGTTCGGGCTTTGTCTCTGCGCAGCTTGGTCTGCCGGTTTCAGCGTCGAAGGCCGGGGAAACAGGAGAAGTCATCGTAGCCCTTGCCGTGGACGGCGAGCTGGCGGGGCATGTCATCATGGCAGACACACTGCGGGCCGGCACTGCAGAACTGCTGGCCGGCCTTCGCAGCCGTGGTATCGGGCGCATCCTGCTTGCGACCGGCGACCGCAGCGCCGTGGCCGAAGCCGTGACGGAGGGTCTCGGACTTGACGCCGTTCGGGCAGACCTGACGCCGGACCAGAAAGTTCTGCTGGTGCTGACCGAACGCAAGAACGGCCCGGTGATGATGGTTGGTGACGGTGTCAATGATGCGCCTGCGCTGGCGGCTGCCGACATCGGCGTCGCCATGGGGGCGCGAGGCGCTGCCGCATCGGCCGAAGCGGCGGACGTGGTTTTGCTTGTCGACCATCTCGACCGGCTTCTATCCGGTCTGGAGGTGGCTCAACGCTCGCAGCGGATCGCGCTTCAAAGTGTCGCCGTGGGCATCAGCCTGTCAGTGGCCGGAATGATTGCGGCAGGTCTGGGATATCTGACGCCGGTCGAAGGCGCGCTGCTGCAGGAAGTGATCGATGTCGCGGTCATCCTGAATGCGCTGCGGGCATTGAGAATCAAGCCGACGGTTCTTGGCAACAGTGCTGCAGCGCAACAGTCTGGGACACCGGCCTGAAGCAAGCTGGCTGCCCAAGGCTCAAGCCAGCGGCGCTGATATTGAAAAGCATAGCGAAGCTGCAGGATCATGAGGCCACGATGCCAACTCCAGATCTGGCGCAGCAAATTGCAATTGCTGCCACACGCCTCCCCTTGCATCCTGACCTGCCAATCGCCATTGTCACCCAAGGAGTGGGAGTAAGCTCATCACATGACTTGGAAATTCAGTTTCATTGCCTCGCCAGCGCCTGACGCACAGGCGGCAGCACAACACCTCGCAGCACTCTACGGCAATACCCGCCAGCAGGACGCTGACGTGATTGTGGCGCTTGGCGGCGACGGTTTCATGCTGCAAACGCTGCATGAGCAGATGAACAGTGGCAGGGCGGTTTACGGCATGAACCGGGGGTCGATCGGCTTCCTGATGAATGATTATTCCGACGAAGACCTGCCAGGACGAATCGACGCTGCGGTTGAAAACATCATCCGCCCGCTCGAAATGATCGCCACGGACGCTCATGGCGCGACCCACAAGGCTCTCGCCATCAACGAAGTCTCTCTGCTCAGGCAAAGTTACCAGGCGGCCAAACTGCGATTGTCGATAGATGGCCAGGAGCGGATGGAAGAACTGATCTGCGATGGCCTGATGGTGGCAACGCCGGCAGGATCAACCGCCTACAACCTGTCAGCCCATGGCCCTATCCTGCCGCTTGACGCACAGCTTCTGGCGCTGACGCCGGTCAGCCCGTTCAGGCCGAGGCGCTGGCGCGGTGCATTGCTGCCCAACAAGGTGGTGGTCACCATTGATGTGCTTGAGTGCGACAAACGGCCGGTCAACGCGGTGGCCGATCATATCGAAGTCAAATCCGTGACCCATGTTCAAGTGGCTGAATCCAAGGAATCAACCACCCGGATTCTCACTGATTCCAGCCATTCATGGAATGACCGCATATTGGCCGAACAATTCCTCTACTGAGACATAAACAGGAGGTCGAGTTGATGATTCGTACTGCATCAAAAGTGTTGCTGTTGCTTGCCTGCCTTGCTCCCTCGCTCCCGGTTTCCGGGCTTGCACAGGAGGCATCAAAGCTGGCCGACACCCTGTCTCCCCGCATCCTTTTCCTCACCAGCGGCGGTTATTGGGAAAAAGCTGACGAAGCCACGAATTCCAGCGAGGCAGGCGCAGAGGCCAAAAGCGAAAAACAGCGCGGCTATTATCGCCTGATTGCGATTCGCGGCGAAGACAATCGATCACTTGTCCAGCTTCAGCAAATCGCTCTTACGCCCGACGGACCGGAACTTGCGACCTCTATAGGCATCGAAGAGATCAACAGTCTTGGCGGTTATGTTACCGACATCAGGCCGGAGGATTCGACAGGCGCAGCAAGCCAGCAGGGCTTTGGTGCCTACATATATCTCAAGACCGACCCAACGGTGATCGAGCCGGAAACCTGGACTTTTTACATTGACGAGTTCGGAGATATTCAGGTGGAGCGATCGAGCAATTGAGCGGCCACACCCGACATACGTGATTTGCTGTCCCGTCCGCAGTACTTATCTATCCAAAACGGGGGCCGAAGCCCCCGTTCAATTTCTTCCCGAAATCAGTTGATGATCTTGACCGTGTCAGCCGCATGCTTAGCATCCTGCATGTGCCAGCCGAGTTCAACCTTGCTGCCCGTCTTCAGGCCGGGGTCCTTGAACCCTTTCGGCAAAGAATAAGCGGTCCCGTCATTCAGCGTCAGCGTCAATTGCTTGGCGTCGAAGGATTTGACCACTCCGGAAGTCATCGTACCGGCAGCGAAGGCGCCGGCCGAAGACAGAAAGATTGTGGCAGCAGTCAGGGAGGCGAGAACAACACGCATAGATGTCACTCCATATAAGTCCGGCAAGGCAGAGCATCTCACATCGGAGCATAGCCCTTGCGCGGATCGACAGAAGCCGTCTGGTCAGGTCGCGTCATGGAGAAGGAAGGTCTCTTCTCCACCGGCTTGATCCGGCTTCGAAAATGACAATAGGCCCGGTGCGCCCGGCTCGCCAATTACAGATATTTAATTATATCCGGCAGTGTTTTGCCAAAATTCAGCCATGAGTTGGCGCAACGCGCATTGGAAGAAATCCGTCAACGGAAAAGAATACCTTATGCCGTGCTCAAACATCGCCGTAGCGATCAGTCGATGTCTTCGACATCGCTTGCACCGCCATAAACGCGCTGGGCAAGAGCTGCTTCCATGAACGCATCTAGATCGCCATCCAGCACCGCCTGCGGGTTGGTGCTCTCCGTGCCGGTGCGCAGGTCCTTGATCAGCTGATAGGGCTGCAAAACGTAAGAGCGGATCTGGTGTCCCCAGCCGATTTCAGTCTTTGACGCCGCTTCCTCGTTTGCCGCTTCCTCGCGCTTTTTCAGTTCCGCCTCATAGATGCGGGCACGGAGCATGTCCCAGGCCTTGGCCTTGTTCTTGTGCTGCGAGCGCTCCTGCTGGCACTGCACCACGATCCCTGTGGGATTGTGGGTGATGCGGACCGCGGAGTCGGTGGTGTTGATGTGCTGTCCACCGGCGCCGGAAGCGCGGTAGGTGTCGATGCGGCAATCGCTTTCGTTGATGTCGACGTCAATCGAATCGTCGATCACCGGATAGGTCCAGATGCTGGAGAAGGATGTGTGACGGCGTGCCTGGCTGTCATAAGGCGAGATCCGCACCAGACGGTGAACGCCCGATTCGGTCTTCAGCCAGCCATAGGCATTGTGGCCCTTGACCAAAAGTGTCGCGGACTTGATGCCTGCTTCTTCGCCATCATGGATTTCCAGAAGCTCCACCTTCATGCCGTGCTGCCCGGCCCAGCGGGTATACATGCGCAACAGCATGTTGGCCCAGTCCTGGCTCTCGGTGCCGCCGGCGCCGGAGTTCACTTCAAGATAAGCGTCGTTGCTATCAGCTTCGCCGGAAAGCAGTGATTCAATCTGCTGCCGCGTGACTTCGGTCCTGAGTTCCTTGAGCGCAGCCTCTGCCTCGCCGACAATGCCGCTGTCGCCCTCTTCCTCGCCCATCTCGATCAGTTCGAGATTATCCGAGAGCTGAGATTCCAGACGTTTGAGACCGTTGATTCCATCATCAAGCTGCTGGCGCTCACGCATCAGATTCTGGGCTTCCTGAGGATCATCCCAGATCGAAGGATCTTCTGCCTTTACGTTCAGCCATTCCAGGCGTTTTTGAGCAGGTTCCCAGTCAAAGATGCCTCCTCAGCAGGCTTATGGCCTGCTTGATTTCGTCGACAACGACCTGGGTTTCTGAGCGCATGGATCTCTGGTTCCGTCATTTATCAGGCAAGTGGTCTTGCCAAAGCGGGCGGACCATAAGGTCCACTCCCCGTGATGTAAAGGCGTCAAGCGTGCCGATTATTCAGACCGTCAATAGAGCCCGCCAACCCCGTTGACCACCGCCTGGTTGGCCTGCGGCGATATGGTGGTGAGGGCATCGCCGGTGGCGAAATCCTCAAGGCCGATGACCGAATAGACATCCGAGGGACCAGTGCCCGGCTTGAATGCTTCCATGATCACATCGCCCTCGCCTTCAAACGCCTGCATGCCGGTCTTGCGATTGATCGCAATCAGCTTCATGCCCTGCGGCACGCGGAAATCGGCAGGTCTCGTGCCCTCGAGCGCGCCCAGCATGAATTCGTTGAACACCGGAGCGGCAAGCGCGCCGCCGGTGGATCCACGGCCCATTGGCGTCGGGGTGTCAAAACCGATGAACACGCCAGCCACGAGGTCAGCGGTATACCCCATGAACCAGGCGTCCTTCTCCTCGTTGGTGGTGCCGGTCTTGCCGGCGGTCGGGCGATCAAGATTGACCTTGCTGGCAGCGGTGCCGCGGGTAACGACGCCTTCCATCATCGAGGTGATCTGGTAGGCGGTCATCGGGTCAAGCACCTGCTCGCGGGTATCGACGACCTCTGGCTCTTCCTGGGAGAGCCAGGCGGTGGCAATACACGCATCGCAGCTGCGCTCTTCGTGTTTGAAGATTGTCTTGCCGTAGCGGTCCTGAATGCGGTCGATCAGCGAAGGCTTGATCTGTTTGCCGCCATTGGCCAGGACAGAATAGGCCGATGCCATGCGCATGACCGTGGTCTCACCCGAGCCGAGCGACATGGCCAGCACCGGCAGCATCTTGTCATAGAGGCCAAACCGCTCGGCGTATTCCGCCACGAGGTTCATGCCCATGTCCTTGGCGAGCCGCACGGTCATGAGGTTACGCGAACGCTCGATACCAAGCCTCAGGGTCGATGGGCCGGCAGAGCCGCCGCCATAGTTCTTGGGCTTCCAGAGTTCACCTCCGGAGACAATCTCGATCGGGGCATCAAGCACCACCGATGCGGGGGTATAGCCGTTGTCGAGAGCGGCAGCGTAAACGAAAGGCTTGAAGGCAGATCCTGGCTGACGTTCGGCCTGGGTTGCCCGGTTGAACTCCGACTGGGCGAAAGAAAAACCGCCAACCATGGCAAGCACACGACCGGTGTGCGGATCCATCGCCACCAGCGCGCCCTGAATTTTTGGCGGCTGCCTCAGGCGCAGGTGTTGTGTACCATCCTTGTCGTACGGCTCGACGTAAACAACGTCGCCCGGGTTCAACACGTCAGCTGCCTTTTTGACGTTTCGGGCCTTTTCACCATCCAAATTAACGCGGAATGCCCATTTCATGTCTTCCGCCAGAATGGAACCGGTAAGCCGTTCGGCTCCGACGGCGCCGGAGACTTCCCGTCCCGGACGCAGACCCACATCAACCTTGTCATCGGTTGCCGACAGAACAACGGCCAGTTGCCATTCGGGGACATCACGCAAGGGATCTACTTCGCTCAGCGGAGTGCCCCAATCGCCCGACACATCAATGCGCGCGACGGGCCCGCGGAAGCCGCGGCGTTCGTCGTAGGTCATCAAGCCCTTCTGCAACGCCTTGCGCGCAATCGCCTGAAGCCTTGGATCAAGCGTGGTCCGGACAGACAAACCGCCTTCATACAATGCATCATTGCCATAGCGACCGATCAGTTCACGGCGGACTTCCTCAGCAAAATACTCGGATGCAAACAAATAGGCCCCGGTTTTCCGCGGCGTCACACCCAGAGGCTGCGCCTTGGCTTCTGCGCCATCGGCGGCGCGGACATAGCCATTCTCGACCATGCGGTCGACCACCCAGTTGCGCCGCTCGATTGCGCGGTCTGGATGACGGAAAGGATGGTAGTTGGACGGAGCCTTGGGAAGGGCTGCCAAATATGCGGTTTCGGCAATGGTCAGTTCGTTGACCGACTTGTTGAAATAGGTCAGTGCGGCACCAGCGATGCCGTAGGCGTTCATTCCGAAGAATATCTCGTTGAGATAGAGCTCGAGAATACGGTCCTTCGAATAGGCCTGCTCAATGCGGAACGACAGAATCGCTTCCTTGATCTTGCGCTCGTAGGTCTGGTCGGCAGTTAGAAGAAAGTTCTTGGCGACCTGCTGGGTGATCGTCGAAGCGCCCTGGCGCGCGCCGGTCCGGATGTTGTTGACGACTGCGCGGGCCAAGCCGACTGGATCAACACCGGGGTGGGAATAAAAATTCTTGTCTTCGGCCGACAGGAATGCAGCCTTCACCCGGTCCGGAATCGCCTGAATTGGCAGAAACAACCGCCGCTCACGGGCATATTCGGCCATCAGTTCGCCCGATGCGGCATGCACTCGCGTGGTCACTGGCGGCTCGTAGCTGTTGAGCACTTCGTAATCCGGCAGATCCTTCGAGACATCTCCGATGTACCAGGCAACGCCCGCCGCAACGATCAGAAACAGCACGGTTCCAATCCCGAAGAAATATCCAATCAATCGTATCATCAGCCAGCTACCGTTTGCTTTTCTTGTTGACCCGCCTGGCTACGCCAAGACATCGGCCGATCATGTCGTGTGCCCGGTTAGCCCGGACAATGTGAATAAAATAGGGCGCTGCCGCACTTGCTGCATCACGCATGAGACACAAAGGTGCCGGAACGTCTTGATTTTCAACATTAGCGGCTCCCCAAACCAATTCAGGTCCAAAGGCTTATGCGTTGCTCCAGGCACTTGCATGGCGCATCCCTTTGTCCACAGCGCCGCAGCCAATCTGTCACACCGGCTGTGCCACTCAGATTCGATATTCGCTTTATCGGCCATCATTGCCTGCCCGCCAAGATCATTTCGCGGTAATTCTCAACGGATTGGGCAAGCAATTGCGCGGTATTCACCCGCCACTCTTCATCGTTGAGCAGTTTTTCATCTTCGCGATTGGACAAATACCCCATTTCGACGAGAACGGATGGCACATCAGGTGCCTGCAGCACCCGGAAACCGGCATGACGGAGCGGATTCTTGATTAGTTTGACCTGCCCTTCGAAGGAATTGATCACCTGTTGGGCAAGTCCTGTGGAGAATACCCTTGTTTCGGTCCGGGCCAGATCAACCAGAATGGCTGCGATCGCCTCAGGTGCATTCTCCAGACTCGCGCCAACAATAGCGTCCTCACGATTCTCCTGATCAGCCAGTGACTGGGCCAGCGCGTCGGATGCCTTGTCGGAAAGGGTGTAGACTGTCGCGCCACGCAGAGACTTCACGGAAATCGAATCAGCGTGAAGGGATATCAGAAGATCTGCTGCCTCGTCGCGGGCCTGCCGAACCCGCGCAGACAATGACAAGAAGCTGTCATCTGTCCGGGTCATCGCAACATGAATACCGTCTTTTTCCTCAAGAGCAGCCTTCAACGCTTCGGCAAATGCCAGCGTGACATTTTTCTCCATCGAACCCGCGGGCCCTTCGGCGCCACCATCAATACCGCCGTGCCCCGCATCAATCACGATGGTCAAGGTGTCGCCCGCAGGCTCTGCTGATTTCGCACCCGCGGCCTTCTCGTCCGGCTCCGCCCATTGCGAACTCGCCACTTCCGCAGCAAACCCCTGCTGATCAAGGGTGGTTATATCAAACACCATCCGGTGCACTGCACCTGCAGCTTCCTTGCTGGTTTCGACAAGCTCCATTGTGGCAGGCGCCGCAAATTCAAACACCATCCGCGCCCTTCCCTTGCCGGAATTGCCGTAGCGAACAGAGGATACAAGCCCGCGCGGTTGCAACGAATCCTGCGGAAACGCGAAGACGGTCTCAGGCAAGTCGATCACTGCGCGATAGGGATTTTCCAGATAGTGCATTCTGAATTCAGGTTCGCGTTCAAAATCGAGCACCAGACGGACACGGCTTTCATCACCCGCCAACCGTGCAGCAATGGCAACATGCCTGGAATCAATCTCGCCATCCGGCATTGCAGCGGACGGGGATGACCACACCACAAGCATAGTGAGAACGGCGATTGAGAACATGGCGGCTGAGAAAACAGCGCTGACCAGTACGAAGCGGTGGCGCCCGCTTCCTTCAAACCACCACTGTGTCGCACATAACTGCATTCTTCTGCTTCCAGCCTTAACCTGTGAATGCCATCACCGCACCCTCCAACGCCAGCTGGTACCGGCAAACAGCGTCAAGAGAATGGCACGATTCGACCTGCGAACCCGCGCCAAGCATCGCGCAATCGGGTTAACCATCCGTTCACCATGATTTAACTGAGCAATTCTTACCTAAATCGACACCAGGTCAACTCGCCAAGTTGTACAACCAGGCGGGTGGATGTTTTCAGTTGCCAGATCGCCACTCAGCCCATAAAAGCTTTCATTGGGTAAGTATATTGACGGGATAGAACTGTCACCCTTCCGGCCGCCGCCTTCAACAGGCCCAGGGCGCCAGGAGTGCGGATCGTCCGTCGTCTAATAACAATCCTTCCCCGGAGCGGCCAGCTCATAGTTTCCATGTAGGGAACCCAATCTGACTGCTCCTGCCAGGCAAATATGGCCGAAAATGCGGAGAGGCATGTCAGCCTTCGACAGCACCACGGCCAAGACAGTGATTAAACCCGGCGGGCGAGGACTCCTGCCACAACCTTCGCGGCCCTGTTGCCGCATGCCCCATCCGGGGCTTTCATCGGTCCGCAAGGACTATACGCAAATGAATTTTCGGCCGGCTTTTATGGTGCAAATGCGGATCTCCCCAAGTGTGAACAGGCCCCGGGCATATCGTGCCACGGTTACCGTCCTGACCACTGCTCCATGCCGAGTACCGGAATATCTATTATCCGGCGCACTCCCAACCGACTTTCCCCTGCCCCGACTTTCGGAGCGGCGGAGTCTTACGTTGAGGACGCGCCGAGGAGCTTACATTCAATGTCAGAAAAAATGCTTATCGACGCTTCCCATCCCGAGGAGACCCGCGTCGTTGTCGTTCGTGGAAACCGCATAGAAGAATTCGATTTCGAGTCGGAGCACAAAAAGCAGATCCGCGGAAATATCTATCTGGCAAAAGTCACACGTGTGGAGCCATCGCTTCAGGCAGCTTTTGTAGATTATGGTGGGAACCGCCACGGGTTTCTGGCTTTCTCGGAAATCCACCCCGACTATTATCAAATCCCATTGGCCGACCGGCAAGCGCTGCTTCAGGCGGAAGCCGAAGATGCTGAAAACGATCCTGACTTCGAAAGCGCCGACGAAGGCGAAAACGACTCGGGCAAGTCGAAGTCCAGATCAAGATCCAAGGCGAAAACGGCAGAAGACGACAGCAGCGAAGACGGCAAGGCCTCGAAATCACGGCCGCGTCGCAGCCGCCGTGGCAAGAAGTCAGGTGATTCGTCCGAAGACGCTGACACGGCCGCTGCAGCCACCGACGGTGAAGAATCCGGAGATGACACAGCTTCCAACGAAAAAGCAGTGAAGGTAGACAGCGAGGCTCCTGCTGAGGAGCTTGCTTCCGCATCAGATGCGTCCGGAGACGAAGCGTCTACCGCGACCGGAACTGACGACAAGGACGATGGCAAGCCGACCGAAATGGCCGCGGACGTCGAAGCTGACGAAATTTCCGAGCCGGTGTCGCGCCGCAAGCGCAAAAGCAAAGATGACGACGCCTCTGCCGATGAAGAGGAGTCGGTCGAATCAGTTGGCTCGGAAGACGCGATGGAAGAAGTTCCGACGCGCTCGCAGCGCAAGCCGCGCAAGCAGTACCGGATTCAGGAAGTCATCAAGCGCCGCCAGATCCTTCTGGTTCAGGTGGTCAAGGAAGAACGCGGCAACAAGGGCGCCGCTCTGACAACCTATTTGTCGCTCGCCGGCCGCTATTCCGTGCTGATGCCAAACACTGCACGTGGCGGCGGCATCTCCCGCAAGATCACCAATCTGCCTGACCGCAAGCGTCTCAAGGAGATCGCGCGCGAACTCGAAGTGCCGAAGGGCATGGGCGTCATCCTGCGCACAGCGGGAGCCAACCGCACAAAGGTCGAGGTCAAGCGTGACTTCGAATATCTGATGCGTCTGTGGGAAAATGTCCGGAACCTGACGCTCAAGTCGACGGCGCCAAGCCTCGTCTATGAGGAAGGCAGCCTGATCAAGCGGTCGATCCGTGACCTTTACAATAAGGACATTTCGGAAATCGTCGTCTCCGGCGAAGAAGGCTACCGCGAAGCCAAAGACTTCATGAAGATGCTGATGCCGAGCCACGCCAAGGTGGTTCAGCCCTACCGCGACCTGCACCCGATTTTCGCACGCTCAGGCATCGAGGCCCAGCTCGACCGGATGCTGCAGCCGCAGGTGACGCTGAAGTCCGGCGGTTACATCATCATCAACCAGACCGAAGCTCTGGTCGCGATCGACGTCAACTCGGGCCGTTCGACCCGCGAACACTCGATTGAAGACACAGCGCTGCAGACCAATCTGGAAGCAGCGGAAGAAGTTGCCCGTCAGCTCAGGCTGCGCGATCTGGCCGGTCTGATCGTCATCGACTTCATCGACATGGAAGAAAACCGCAACAACCGTTCGGTTGAAAAGCGGATGAAGGATTGCCTGAAGAACGACCGCGCCCGCATCCAGGTCGGCCGAATCTCGCATTTCGGCCTTCTGGAGATGTCGCGGCAGCGGATCAGGGCTTCAGTGCTGGAAAGCACCATGCAGATCTGCCCGACCTGCGGTGGCAACGGCCATATCCGGTCCCAGTCCTCAGTGGCGCTGCACGTCTTGCGCGGTGTTGAAGAGCATCTTCTCAAGAACACCACCCATGACATCATCGTGCGCACGACGGCTGAGACGGCACTTTACATGCTCAACCACAAGCGCGACACGGTTGTCGATCTGGAGAAACGCTTCGGTGTCTCGATCAGCTTCTCGGCTGACGAAACAGTTGGCGCGAACCACTTCGCCATCGATCGTGGCGCGGCAGTGGAATCGCCGGTCGATATCCAGCACATCACTGTGAACTCGCCGGCCTATCCTGAAGATGATGACGATCCGGAGATCGTTGAAGAAATCGATGACGAGAGCAATGAGACCGAGGAAACTTCGGAAGCTCAGAGCGATGACCGTCCCGAACGCGAGGATGGCCAGGGTAAAAAGCGGCGCAGACGCCGCCGCCGCGGTGGCCGCAAGTCCGAGGGCGAAAACGGCAATGGCGACGATCAGGCTGCATCCGCCGATAATGGCTCGGACCAGGACGAGAAGAGCGATGATGACACATCCTCTGACGAGGAAGGCACAGATGCTTCCTCTGATGGCGAGAGTGATGATCAGCCACGTGGCAAGCGCCGCCGTCGTGGCAAACGCGGTGGACGCCGCAATCGCGAAGAAGATGCGAACGGTTCGTCAGAATCGACTGACGAAACCGCGCAGCAAGGCGATGTAGCGGCCTCAACTGACGAGGTTGCTGCTGAAACCGAAGTGACCGGTGAGACTTCCGGGGCAGAACCTGCCATGGAAGCCGGAGCTGCCCCGGCAGATGCCGCACCGGCAGCTGAAGAGCAGCCCGCAAAGCCAGCCCGGAAGAAGCGCCGGACCAAGGCGCAGATCGCGGCCGACAAGGCAGCCGAAGAAGAAGCGGCCGCAGCAGTTCCTGAAGCAGATGCCAACTCCGGTAACGAGGCTGATGTCGCAGCGGAGGCGACGGCTCCGGTTGTTGCTGAGGCAGAAGCGACGAGCGAAGAAACCGCTGCCGACAGCCGGCCGCGAACCGATATGGCTGCGATTGCCACCGCACCGGTTGTCACCTCATCGAACGAGACAGATGAGCCGAAGAAGCCCAAGAAAGCCGGCTGGTGGCAGAAGCGCGGATTCTTATGAGCCAAGCCAAACGGCAAGACGAAAAAACCGGCGGGTGACCGCCGGTTTTTTTATGCCCTTTCAAAGGGACGCTCTTGTTCCCACTTCACTTCAAGTTTTTAATTTAGAATATTATCTATATCTAATATCATATTCAAATAGTTGAATTTTGTGCCATACGTTCTTGCACCGGACAATGCCTTAGCGCTTGCCAAGCCAGCCTTCGATCCGGTCAAGTGCAGCGATCATGTCGGTGTGGCTACCGGCGTAGGAAAACCGCATGAACCGGGTACCGTCGACCGGATCAAAATCCCTGCCCGGTGTCGCCGCCACATGGATCTCGGAAAGCATCTGGCGGGCGAAGGCCATGGAATCGTTGGTATGCCCTGACACATCAACCCAAGCGTAGAAGGCGCCATCCATGGGTGCCGCAAAAGGCAAGGCCAGCGATGGCAGCCGTTGAGCAAGCAGGGCCCGGTTTTGCCGGTATCCTTCGCGCACCGCCTCCATCTCAGCAATCCCATCAAGGGCTGCCTCCGCAGCGATCTGAGAAAGTTCCGGCGCGCTGATGTAAAGACTTTGGGCCAGGCACTCGACAGGCCGCACCAGATCTTCGGGTAACACCATCCAGCCGATACGCCAGCCGGTCATGCAGAAATACTTGGAGAACGAGTTGATCACCACGGCGTTGTCGGAGACGGACAGTGCGGTTGTCTCCTCCCCGCTCCAGGTCAGCCCATGATAGATTTCATCGGAAATGAAGGCCACACCCCGGTCCGCGCACCAGGCGTCGAGTTCGGCGATGGCCTGCCGGGAATGTACAGCGCCGGTTGGGTTGGCCGGGCTCGCGATCAGAACGCCTGCGACGCGCGTGCCGGCCTGACGTACCGCCGCCTCGATGGCAGCGGGCGTCAAGGCATGACCGGTGTCCGCCCCGACCGGGATCTCCACCACTTTCAGGCCCAGAGCGGACAGAATGTTGCGGTAGGCAGGGTAACCCGGCCTGGTGATGACAACCAGGTCACCGGGGTTGAAGAGCTGCAGGAATGCCAGATTGAAGCCCGCCGACGACCCGGTGGTCACAGCGATGCGTCTTGGGTCCAGATCGACGCCGTATTCACTCTTGTAGCGCGCCGCGATCGCCTGTCGCAGGCTCTTGATGCCGAGCGCATCGGTGTAGCCAAGCCCTCCGGCCTCAAGTGCGCGCGCTGCGGCTAACCTCGCCGCCGCTGGAGCAGGGTGGGCCGGCTGCCCGACGGCCATGGAGATGACCGGTTTGCCCTCCCCCTTGAGCCGTGTTGCTTCGGCCAGGACATCCATGGCATGAAACGGCTCAACTGATGGCTTGCGATGAATTCTCAAAATTGAAACTCCTCTGCCCGCAAACCGGTGTGCCGGACCGGGGCTCAATCTTCAATGACGCAGTCTTGCAGCCATACTTTCGGCAAAATCACGACCGTGTCAGTCTTGCGTGGCTGCGAATGGCCGCACAAATGCCCGATTGTCGTGCCCATCACAAGGGCGAGAGCATGGGGAGTTGTTCTGATTGGGCGATTGCTTTTCCAGACTTAGCCATTACCTTTCAGGATAATGACGAGGACATCACGCATCATGGCGAAAGTTACCTGGGCACTTGCTACCGGCACACGGAAAACAGGCACGCTCCGCCGTGCCGTTACCACGCTCACAGCTGCGGCTCTTTCCTTTTCGCTTGCGCTGCCGGCCTACGCGCAAGGCCGGGTCGCGGTGGTTCGTGATGCCGAAATCGAAACCCTGCTGAAGGAGTACGCAACTCCGGTGCTCAAAGCCGCCGGGTTGAAATCCAGCCGGGTGCAGATCGTTCTGGTCAACGATTCGAGTTTCAACGCATTTGTCGACGGCCAGCGGATTTTCATCAATACCGGTGCGCTTTCCGCATCAAGCGTGCCCAACGAAATCATTGGCGTGATTGCGCATGAGGCCGGGCATCTGGCTGGCGGTCATCAGCAAAGACTGCGCGAACAGATTGCCACGGCACAGACTCTGGCAATTGTCGGTGGTTTGCTGGGCATTGGCGCCCTCGCCGCCGGCAGCATCGCCGGAAGTGACGGCGGCGCCCAGGTTGGTGGCGCTCTGATTACGGCGACACCGACACTGGTCCAGCGCAATCTGCTGAGTTACCGGCGGTCGGAGGAAATGAACGCGGACCAGGCTGCTGCGCGGTTCCTCAATGCTACAGGACAATCCATGCAGGGAATGCTGACCACATTCCAGCGCTTTTCCCAGAGCCTTTCGTTGTCAGGCGTTCAGGTGGACCAGTACCAGATCAGTCATCCGCTGCCGCGTGAACGCATCGCGCTGCTTGAAGAACTGGCGCGCAAGAGCAAATATTTCGATACCAAGGATCCTCAACGGCTCAACGACCGGCATCAGTTGATGCGCGCAAAGATCGCCGCCTATTCCGGAGGCGCCGCCGCGGTGGTCCGGCTGTTCTCCAAAGACCGAAGCTCCCTGGCGGCCCGCTATGGCGACGCCATTGCCACCGATCTTTCAGGCAATTCCGCTGCGTCGCTGAAAAAACTGGATGCCTTGATCCGGGAACAACCCAACAATCCCTATTTCCACGAATTCCGCGGTGAGGTTCTGCTCAAGCTGCGTAAGCCCGAAGAGGCGATCAAGGCGTTCGCCCAGGCAACCAAACTTGACCGGACCAAATCTCCCCTGATCCGGGCACGGCTCGGATTCGCGCTCGTCGCATCGGGCAAGCCCGGCAACATGAACCGTGCCATCGAGGAACTTCGGGTCGCGATCCAGGCAGAACCCGACAATTTCTCCGCTTACCGGAATCTCTCCCAAGCCTACGGTCAAACCGGAGACATCGCCAATGCCGAGCTGATCATGGCCGAGGGGAATTTCCGCGCAGGCAACGCAAGGGAAGCAAAGGTTTTTGCCGCCCGTGCCTTGCAAAAACTGCCAAAAGGCTCACCCGGCGCCATCCGCGCCAATGACATCTTAACCATCGGAAAATAGAACGCCTTTGCGCCGCGTCTGACGTGGGCCGCATGGGCAGCTACAAGGATTGATCGACATGGCATTTCGCAACCGCACAGGCCTGATGGCCGCTCTTCTCATTGGCATGTCGGTAGCCCTGCCGCTGCCTGCATCAGCTCTTGATGATGCCCAAAAGCAGGAATTTGGCTCTTTCATCCGCGAGTACCTTCTGGCCAATCCGGAAATCGTCGAAGAGATGCAACAGGCGCTCGAGATAAAGAAGGAAGCGGAAAGCCGGGTGATGGCGCAGTCAGCAATCGCCAAGAACAAGGATGCCATTTTCAATGCGCCAGAAGACATCGTGCTCGGCAATCCGGCCGGCGATGTCACCGTGGTCGAATTTTATGATTACAATTGCGGATTCTGCAAACGCGCCATGATCGACATGATCGCCCTGCTCGACAAGGATCCGAACGTGCGTTTCGTGCTCAAGGAATTTCCTATCCTTGGGCCGGATTCAATGGCTGCGCACCGTGTTGCGATGTCGTTTCGTGCACTCGCACCTGAGCAGTATGGCGAGTATCACATGAAGCTGCTCGGGGGAGACGTCCGTGCGACCGAAGCTCATGCGATTGAAATGGCCAAGGGCTTTGGTGTTGACGAAGCAGCCTTGAAAGCCGGAATGAATGATCCGGCAATCGACCAGTCAATCCGTCAGACCTATGAACTTGCCAATGCACTGGGCATTTCGGGTACGCCATCATTTGTGATTGGCAACGAAGCCGTGTTCGGCGCGGTCGGTGAAGACGTGCTGCTTGGCAAGATCGCCAATATGCGGCAGTGCGAAAGCACAGTCTGCTAAATTTTTGTGGCCACTCACATGGCTAAAGGCCTGACAAACCTCATCAGGTCTGGATCTGCCAGCAATCGCTTGTGGACAATGCGGCAAGCCTGCGAAAGGATTTTCATAGGCTTTGCGAGACAGTGTATGAGTGGAGATTGGAAGGTCTGCCCCGAATTGTCGGTTTTCAAGCCTATTCGCAGCTCCTTGAGACGCGCGGGCTTGTCACCTGCCAGTTCGGGACTGTAAAGGACAGACAACCAGCGTGGTGGCAGAAACCGCCACTCGCTACAACAAAAACAAAGGCAACAATCCGATGGCAACACGAAAACCGTCGATCGACCAGGATCTGATCCGGGATCTGGCCAATATCCTCAATGAAACCGATCTCACCGAGATCGAGATCGAACAGGATGATTTGCGGGTCAGGGTGAGCCGTGCCGGAACGGCCCAGATGGTTCATGCACCCGTGGTTCAGCAGCACATTCCCGCGGCACAACCCGTTGCTGCACAGCCGGTGGAAGCCGCTGCTGCAGCCGCAATTTCGGCCAACGCGGTAACCGCTCCAATGGTCGGCACGGTCTATATGTCAGCGGCGCCCGGCGAGAAGCCTTTTGTCGAGATCGGCCAGTCGGTCAAGGAAGGCCAGACCATCCTGATCATCGAAGCGATGAAGACCATGAACCAGATCCCGGCACCACGCTCCGGCAAGGTCGTCCATATTATGGTCGCCGATGGCGATCCGGTGGAATTCGCCGAACCGATGATTGTGATCGAATAAGTGAGCGAGGCTATGTTCTCCAAGGTCCTCATTGCAAACCGTGGTGAAATTGCGCTCCGGGTGCTGCGCGCCTGCAAGGAGCTCGGTATCAAGACTGTCGCGGTGCATTCCACCGCCGACCAGGATGCCATGCATGTGCGGCTGGCCGACGAGAGCGTTTGCATCGGCCCACCGCCATCACGCGACAGCTATCTCAACATTCACCAGATCGTTGCAGCCTGTGAAATCACCGGCGCCGATGCGGTGCATCCGGGTTACGGGTTTTTGTCCGAGAACGCCAAATTCGCGGATATTCTGGACGCTCACGGCATCACCTTCATTGGCCCGACCGCGGATCACATCCGTCTCATGGGTGACAAGATCACGGCCAAGAAAACCGCCGTGTCGCTTGGCATTCCTTGTGTCCCGGGCTCTGACGGCGAAGTGTTCGACGTAGAGCAGGCGATCAAGGTCGCCGAAGAAACCGGTTACCCGGTGCTGATCAAGGCAACTGCTGGCGGCGGCGGCAAGGGCATGAAAGTGGCTCGTAATGCCGAAGAGCTGTCTGAAGCCTTATCGACTGCCCGTTCGGAAGCGCTGGCGAACTTCGGCAATGACGCCGTCTACATGGAAAAATACCTGGGCAAGCCGCGTCATATTGAAATACAGGTTCTGGGCGATGGCGAAGGCAACGCGATTCACCTGGGTGAGCGCGATTGTTCGCTGCAGCGGCGGCACCAGAAGGTCTGGGAAGAAGCCAATTCGCCTTCGCTGAACGAAGACCAGCGGATGGAGATCGGCGAGATCTGTGCCGTGGCCATGCGCAAGCTGAAGTACCGCGGTGCCGGCACCATCGAATTCCTGTATGAGAACGGCGAATTCTATTTCATCGAAATGAACACGCGCCTGCAGGTGGAACACACCATCACAGAGGCGATCACCGGCATCGATCTGGTCAATGAACAGATCCGAATCGCCTCCGGCGGCGGGCTTTCGATGACCCAGGAAGAGATCCGCTTCCAAGGCCACGCCATCGAGTGCCGTATCAATGCCGAGGATCCGAATACGTTCGTCCCCTCGCCCGGTACCATAACCCATTACCATCCGCCCGGCGGACTTGGTGTCAGGGTCGATTCGGGCGTGTATCAGGGCTACAAGATCCCGCCCTATTACGACAGTCTCATCGGAAAGCTGATTGTTCACGGCCGGACACGCGTCGAGTGCATGATGCGGCTCAGACGGGCGCTGGACGAATTTGTAGTCGACGGCATCAACACCACGATCCCGCTCTTCCGCGATCTTCTTGCCAATCCGGACATCGCAAATGGCGAGTACGACATCCACTGGCTGGAAAAATTCCTTGCAGCCAAAGCTGGCAAATAGGGTTCGGCTGACAGTGGCCCGGGGAGGCTGAGGTGCGGTACGGCACCCAGCCCCGGATCACGCCTGACCTGTTGTTGCGCGCCTATGCTTCGGGGCTGTTCCCGATGGCGGATTCGGCCGACGATCCGGATCTGTTCTGGGTCGAACCGGAAATGCGCGGCGTCCTGCCGCTGGATGCGTTTCACATACCCAAGCGGCTTGCCCGCACAGTGCGGCAGGCGCCCTTTGAGATCCGCTTCGACACGGCGTTTGACGAGGTGGTTTCTGCCTGTGCGGAAAGCGTCGAGAACCGGCCATCGACCTGGATAAATTCCACGATAACCGAACTCTACAGCAGCCTGCACCGGCTCAACCATGCCCATTGCGTCGAAGCCTGGCGCGACGGCGAACTGGTGGGCGGACTTTACGGTGTTTCTCTCAGAAGGGCGTTCTTCGGCGAAAGCATGTTCAGCCGCGCCACGGACGCTTCCAAGGTTTGCCTGGTGCATCTGGTGAACAGGCTTCGCGAGCGCGGATTTGTGCTGCTTGATACCCAGTTTACCACCGAGCATCTCAAGCGTTTCGGGGCAATCGATGTGCCACGTGACGACTATGCCGGGATGCTGGCTGACGCCCTTGAGGGGCCGGACCTGGCTTTTTCAGACACGCTCTGAAGCGGATACCGCGCAATCCTCAAATAGCCACAGTGGCGCGGTAGACAGCGCTCTTCTTCCGGCACATTCCAACCACATAATCCGCGCATGCTCTGCACAACCCGTCGAACTTGAGAGAGACCTGAAAACGCCACAGAGCAGGTCCGGGCGTTTTGGGTTGATGGCTAAGGATGAAAGGCAAATGGAACCACAATGGGCGCGCAAGCGTTGACCGATCGAAGGAACGTTTACCCTACAGGAGTTGCCCTCGTGACATTGACACGGATCTTACTTGCCTCCACCGCCATCAGCCTTAGCAGCCTTGGCTTTGCCCACGCTGGCCCTTTCGGCCAGACCCGTTCTCTGAGCCATACAGAAGCCGCTTCAGTGCAATACCTGAGCCGAGTGCAATTGAGCATTGTTGACGCTGAAGCCGCCCTTGCGGAAGCTGTTGCCCGACAAACGGCCGCTGAGGCGTCCGGCGGCGATATTGCAACAGCACAAGCAGAAGTCGCTGCCGCGCAAGCTGAACTCGAGGCCGCCCAAGCCGCTGTCCAGGGAGAAGCCGCACCGGCGGTGGAATCACCTGCCGAACCAGAGCCAGCTCCTGCAGCAACTGATACGCCCGCTACCACGGAAGAGGCGCCTATGGAAGCTGGCGAACCTGCACCTGAACCCGCTGCAGAGCCTCAGGCAGCCACTGAACCAGCTCCAGAACCTGCTGCTGAGCCGGAGGCCATCCCCGAGCCTGCGCCCGAACAGCCTGCCGCAGACGCAACTGAACAACCTGCTGCCGAAAACGCGCCCGTAGAGGTAACTCCGGAGCCGGCGCCAGAGATCAAGGTCGCTCCCGAAGAACCAGCAGCGACAGAGCCCAAATCAGAAGAGGTTACTCCCTCACCTCAACCAGCTGCGGAAACTGAAAAAGCGTTAGAGCCGACCGCGGCTGAAGAACCTGCAAAGGCGGAAACTCCAGTTCCCGAACCCAAACCTGCCGCTGAGCCCGAGGCATCGGCCCCTCCCGCTGAGGGAACGCCGGAAGAACCGGTTCCGGGTGCGGCTACAGAAGAGAGCGCGCCCGCAGCTCCTGCAAATGAGCCTGCCGCAAAGCCAGAGCCAGCTGCTGAGGCAGACGCTCCCGCCAGTTCCGACGACAAAGCTTCGGCTGAGCCGAAAGAAGAGGTCCTGATCCTGCCCGTCGAGGATGGCGCACCGGTGCTCGACAGCGCCAAGGAAGAGCCCGCACCAGCTGACGGCACAGCTCCTGCCGCTGCGAGATCGAGCGAGCCTGCTGCTCCACCGCCTGCTTCCGATGCAGAAGCCCAGTCACGGACTTTGAGTAGCGAGCCGGCTCCACAGGCGCTTTCTGAGCGTGGAGAACGCACGAGCACCCGCCCGGAGCGTGAGGCGCAGACCAATGTCAGCATTATCAACCAGATCGACAACCGCACCATCATTCAGGTCGATAACCGCACGGTCATCGAGCATGACGACCGGGACCGGCTCAGAGCTGGCAGCGAAGAGGTCTATTACGAGCGCCTGAGCGGCGGCCGGGTCCGTGAGGTCATCGTCCGGCCGAACGGTGTGCAGTTGGTGACAATCACCAATCGCTGGGGCGACGTCATCCAGCGCAGCCGTGTAATGCCGGATGGCCGCGAATACGTGCTGTTTTACGCCAACGCCAACAGCGACGGATCGCGTGAAGCCTTTGTCGATCCTGGCCGCAGGCTGCCGGCACTGCGCTTGTCGATTCCGATTGATGAGTACATCCTTGATTCGACGGGCGCCAAGCCATCGGCATTCCTGGACTTCTTGATGGAGCCACCGGTCGAACAGGTCGAGCGTCTCTATTCGGTGGAGGAAGTGCGCCGGTCAGCTCGAATCCGCGACAAGGTTCGCCGCATCGACATGGACAGCCTGACCTTCGAGTTCGGCAAGGCAACCATCGCTGAAGACCAGATCCAGAGGCTTTCGGATGTTGCAGACGCCATGACCAAGATCCTTGAGCGCAATCCGGCCGAGACCTTCCTGATTGAAGGCCACACCGATGCCGTGGGGCGCGACGACGCCAACCTGCTGCTCTCCGACCGGCGCGCCGAGACGATTGCTGTGGCACTGAGCGACGTGTTCGGTATTCCTCCGGAGAACCTTGTCACGCAAGGCTATGGCGAACGCTTCCTCAAGGTTCGGACCGAGGCACCGGAGCGGCTCAACCGCCGGGTGACAATCCGCCGGATCACGCCGCTTGTCACACCAGTTGCCTCACGCTGAAGCGCGCTTAAGTAAAGCCAGCTTATAGTCAGCATGAAAAACGCCGGGCACTTGATCAAGTGCCCGGCGTTTTGCGTCTTAAAATGAAAGATGCGGTTTAGTTACCTGCCTCAGGAGCGGGAGCAGGAACATCCGACTCCTGTTTGCAATCCTTGAGCCAGACGTCATAGACGGCATGATCAACCGCGTTCAATCCGGGCGAATCAGCAAACATCCACCCCGTGAAAAGGCGCCGGATTTTACGGTCGAGCGTGATTTCATCGACTTCGACGAAAGTTGTGGTCTTCGGCGGTTCGGTTTCGTCACGGCTGTAGCAAACCCGTGGCGTCACCTGCAATGCACCGAACTGCACGGTTTCTCCGACATAGACATCGAAGGTGGTGATTCGTCCGGTAATCTTGTCGATCCCGGAAAACACCGCCACCGGGTTTTCGATCCGCGCGGCGTCAGCCGGGGAACCTGCTCCGAGAAAGACGGCACTGGCAACAAGAAAAGCGCCTGCGCTTCTTGCAAAACTATTTACGTGGAAAATCATTCGCTTCACTCGTCACAGGGCCCGTTGCGGGCCGTTCCCGGCATGTCTCCGGACGGGAGCTTAACCCACCGCCGTCAATGAAGCGTTAACCATGAAATGTGGCATGGCTGCGCCAAAGAAATGGCGGCAGGTCAGGATTTCGGGGTCCAGGCGTCATAATCGCCGGTAACATGCGGACGCGCGCCCTGATTGAGAATCGATCCCTTGGGATGATAGGCCCGACCGGTACCGGTCATATTAGCCTGATGCGCCTGTTCCCAGGGCTTTGCCGCATAAGTCTCTGCTGAGGGCGACACATCGGTGCGGTGGTGCATCCAGCCATGCCAGCCGGGAGGAATCGCGGATGCCTCGGACGGGCCGTTGTAGATCACCCAGCGGCGGGTGCGGCCTTCGGAATCCGAACCGCCTTCATAATAGATGTTGCCGGCCGCGTCTTCGCCAACCCGCTTGCCGTGGCGCCAGGTGTGATACCGGGTCCCCAGGGTCTGTCCGTTCCACCAGGTGAAAATCTGAAGAAGTAGCGCCTTCATGAAAGCCTCTCGTCCGTGGACCTGGCGGCTACATTGCAGCCGCTTGATATTCCGCCTTATGGCCCGCTCCGGCTGCATTGTCCAGTGTCGGGCTGATGCATGTCGCGTTCAAATGAATTCATTTGGATTACGGCATGAATCTTTTGAAAATGCTTCAGCGCAATTTCATCTTGAAGCCAAGATGGCTCTGGCTAAAGCCGAGCCGTGCATAAAACCGGTGAGCGTCATGACGGTTGGCATTCGACATCAACTGCACCAGACGCGCGCCATTCGCCCTGCCATGCTCAATAGCATGGTTGATCATCACTTTGCCGATTCCGTGCCCACGCATATCGCTGCGGGTATGGACCGCCTCAACAGTCAGGCTCGAGCTGCCTTTGCCGGTCAGCGATGTGATCAGTGTTGTCTGAAAGGTGCCGACAACATCGCCATCGCGAACGGCGACGAAAAGACGGTCATTCTGGCTTGCCGTGATCGTTTGGAATGCTGCGAGATAATCCGGCAAGTCGGCCGGGTCGGCGCTGTCACCATGCCCGCCAAGACTATCCTGGGCAAACATCGCCGCAATTGCTGCCACATCCTCGCGTTCCGCCTGCCGGATTTCCACGTTACTTGTCATGACCTCACCTATCCGGAGGCGACAGTGTGGCGACAGAGAACAGCACGCTGAACTGCTCGCACCAAATCACCACAGATCCCCATTCCGCGATGTCAGTTTCGTCAGGGATCATATAGGTCTGGTCACCCTTGTTGCCCCGGAGCGGACCGAGCGAGAGCCATTGACTGGCGCTGACGTCCGCGGATTTCTTTGGGTCAGGATCCTTGACCAGCCAGACTTCCAGGTCCGGACCATTGGTCACTTCAAAATCGGTGAACCTGAGCAGCGCGCCACCCGCATCGTTGACCAGAACCTTCATCGTGCCTGAACCGCGGTGGGCACCATCCACATCGCGGAAATTACCGGTTCTCAATTCCTTGAGTTCGAAACCAGCCGGCAATTGTTCATTGACCACCCGATCTATGAAAGAGGGCGAGAGCACATACCAGAAGCCTGCGCCGGCGATAAGGCCAAAGAGGAAGACCGGAATCGCGATTTTGTAACTATTTGTCATGTACCGCACCTCATCGCAAACCCTCAACTGCAGTGCACCTAGCATAGCTTACGTAATCTGTCGTCTGGTAACCTCGTTAAAAACACTCCCTGCAGCACCAATACAGATTTATGCTGTTCAGACAGGAAATATGCCGGCATGACCAGACCTTAGAAAACCAGGAGGAAGCCGATGATCTTCAAATGCGTCTGCGCGGTATTGATGGCATTGATGATGGCTCCGTTTCCAGCAACAGCCCAGGAAGGCCCGATCGGCATCGCCTTTGCCGAAGCACCCGAACAATCTTCGGGTGTCTGCACCGGACAAAGCACCGACAAGACGCTGGCCTGCGCGCGGGCCAAATGCGTGGACGGCGGGGCGATGGCACAAGACTGCATGCGGGTGAAGTGGTGCTACCCGGCCGGCTGGTCGGCGGATCTGTTCATGCAGCACAAGGAGGGCTTGCACTGGCACGAATATCTCTGCGGCTGGGATTCGAAGGAAGCGGTAATGGCTGCCATCGAGGTTGCTTGCAACCGCGAGCGCAGGACTTTCATCAGCGAATGCTCGGCCGTGCGGTTGTGGGACGACAAAGGCCAGGAATTCGAGGCGGAGTAACCCGGCGCGCGGATTTATCCCAACAGCGGTTTTGCCATGATCAATGCCGGAATGCCTGATTCGCCCTTGCCGCAATTGTCCGTGCGCCCGGTCTCTTTCATCCCGTGCGCCTGATAGAACGTAATCGCTGGTTCATTGCCAGGATCGACTTCGAGCGTGAGGCTCTGCGCGCCTGGAAAACAGGTTTCAATCTCGGCGAACAGATCACGACCGATTCCCAGCCCTTGGCATTCGGGCCGGACATAAAGCTGATGCAACGACACCACATGGGTCCCGGCGGAGTGACTGGCGAAAGCAACGCCGCCGATCTGTTTTCCGTCATCGGCCACAAGGAACTCTCCACCCGGGCGCGCCAGATGGGCCTTGATCGCAGCTTCGGAATGCCAGTCGGCGATAATCTCCTCAACCTTTGCCGCCCCGTAGAACGGCGCATAGGTCGCTCGCCAGGTTTCCGCGAGCACATCACGGATGGCAGGTATGTCCCGGGCGGAGGCGGAGCGGACAAAGAACATCAGGTGTCCGCCTATTCCTCGATGCCGAGCTTGGTCTTGACCAGATCCTGCACGGCTTTCGGGTTGGCCTTGCCGCCGGTGGCCTTCATTACCTGTCCGACGAACCAGCCGGCAAGCGCAGGCTTGGCCGCGACCTTGGCGACCTGATCGGGATTGGCCGCGATGATCTCGTCGACGGCCTTTTCGATGGCGCCGGTGTCGGTGACCTGCTTCATGCCCTTGGCTTCAACGATCTCGGCCGGGTTGCCGCCCTCGGTGAAGACGATCTCGAACAGATCCTTGGCGATCTTGCCGGAAATGGTTCCGTCCTTGATCAGATCCAGAATGCCGCCGAGCTGCGCCGGGGAAACCGGAGTCTCCTCAATGCTTTTGCCAGCCTTGTTCAAACCGCCCAGCAGATCGTTGATGACCCAGTTGGCGGCGGTCTTGCCGTCACGGCCGGCTGCCAGTTCCTCATAGTAGTCCGCAATCGCCTTTTCCGAGACAAGGATCGAGGCATCGTAGACCGAAAGACCCATGTCGCGGACCAGGCGCGCCTTCTTGTCATCCGGCAATTCCGGCAGGTCTGCCTTCAATGCGTCGACAAAAGCCTGATCAAATTCGAGCGGCAGCAAATCGGGATCGGGAAAATAGCGGTAATCATGCGCGTCTTCCTTGGAGCGCATCGAGCGGGTCTCGCCCTTGCCTGGATCAAACAGCCGGGTTTCCTGATCGATGGTGCCGCCATCCTCGATGATGGCGATCTGGCGGCGGGCTTCATAGTCGATGGACTGGCCGACGAAACGGATCGAGTTGACGTTCTTGATCTCGCAGCGGGTGCCGAACTCGCCGCCGGGCTTGCGCACAGAGACGTTGACGTCGGCGCGCATCGAGCCTTCGTCCATGTTGCCGTCGCAGGTGCCGAGATAGCGCAATATCGAGCGCAGCTTGGTGACATAGGCCTTGGCCTCGTCAGCCGAGCGCATGTCAGGCTTGGAGACTATTTCCATCAGCGCCACGCCAGAACGGTTGAGATCAACATAGGACATGGTCGGATGCTGGTCGTGCATCGACTTGCCGGCGTCCTGTTCCAGATGGAGCCGCTCGATGCCGATTTCGATGTCCTCGAAATTGCCCTGGCGGTCCGGGCCGACCGAGATGATGATCGTGCCTTCACCGACAATCGGATCCTTGAACTGGGAAATCTGATAGCCCTGCGGCAGATCGGGATAGAAGTAGTTCTTGCGGTCGAAAACCGAACGGTTGTTGATCTGCGCCTTCAGACCGAGGCCGGTGCGTACCGCCTGCGCCACGCATTCCTGGTTGATTACCGGCAGCATGCCGGGCATCGCGGAGTCGACCAGGCTGACATTCGAATTGGCGGCATTGCCGAATTCCGTCGACGCACCGGAAAACAGTTTCGAGTTACTGGTCACCTGGGCATGAACTTCCAGACCGATGACAATCTCCCAATCGCCGGTGGCGCCGGGAATCAGTCGTTTCGGTTCAGGGGTGCGGGTGTCAACGAGGGTCATGGCAGGCTCATTATCTATGAAGGATCAGCTCCCTGTCGGGTAGAACAAAGCCGGCTCGACTGCAAGGCTTTCCGGGAATAGAGGGCTGCAACAGCACCGAAACCAAGTGCAAATTGTTTGACCGAGATCAATGCAGGCGTGCGGGGCTCATGGAATTCTCTCATTAACAGCGAAGAGGAGAAGATCATGAGTGTGCTTGATATTTTCAGCCGTTTGACCAAACAGGCAGACCTGATGGACGCCATGATGACCAAACTTGGCGTGTCGGACGAGATCTGGAAACTGCCCGATCATGCAGGTGTGCTGCGCCGTGCAGCCAATCGTTGCCTGACCTGCGATCAACCCGATGCCTGCCAGCATTGGCTGTCGCATGAAGCCCATCCGAATGAGGCTCCGTCCTTCTGCCGCAACCATGACCTATTCGAGCGGGTGCTCAGCAACACCGATGTGAAGACGCAACCCGCGGCCTGATTTTAAAGTTCCCTCTAGGCAGGGTTTTCTCTGCCCAATTCTGGAACCCGGATTGCATCGTTGCATCCGGGTCTTTTTTTGGTTTGCAGCACGAGACCGGGCGCAATCCGCATCCAAATTTCGTTGCTCAGTTGTCGTATAGGCCATAGTCGTCGGTTCCGGTATCAATCGCTTCAGCACCAGGTTCGAACTCCTTGATCATCTCGACCTTGTCAATGTCTTCATCGAGCGGTTCGGAATAGGTGACGAAATAGGTTTTCACCCGGTAGCCCTGACGCTTGTAGAGCCGGATCGCACCAAGATTGCGGGCGTGTGTGTCAAGACGGGCGGCGGGAAAGCCACGCTCTTTGATCCTGGATTCAATTTCCTCCAGCAACGCCGTGCCGATGCCCCTACCCTGAAATTCCGGCAGCACCCAGAGATCGGTGATGAAATCATCGGCCTTTTCGCACGACCCCCAGCCCGCAAGATCACCGTCCCATTCGGCGACCACGATGTCAGGCCAGCAGCGAGTGCAAAAATCGTAATAAGCCTCTTCGGCATTCTCACGCAGGCGGCTGGCATCCTCGCCCCAAACCCCGATAGCCTTCTCCCAGGCAGCCAGACCGATAACGGCGAGATCCTGGGCTTCAGCGGACGTGGCAGGCCGGATAGCTATCATTAAAACCGCTCCGTCAGGTCATGGCCGCGCCGGTGCGAGCCAATTGACCCGACTTTCGCCGGAAAAGTACAAAGCATCAAGCCCTTCGCCGATTTGCAACTCTCATCACCAGCCGCTGATCTCGCGAAAATCGGCGTGCCCCAAAAAAAACCAACACCGGGAAACACAAAACGGCGCCCGCTGGCGCCGTTTTTCTATTGATATCTATCAGGTTTAATCCGGATCAAATCTGCGTCCGGCTTACCACCACTTCTTGGCTTCGAACCGGCCTGCGGCCTGTTCGATCACGTGGGCGGTCTTGAACAGGGTTTCTTCCCCGAACGGACGGCCGATCAACTGAAGACCCAGCGGCAAGCCCTTGTGGTCAAGACCCGCAGGGACTGAAATACCCGGAAGGCCGGCCATATTGACGGTAACAGTGAAGACGTCCTGCATGTACATCTTGACCGGATCGCTGGCGAGGCTTTCGTCACCAATGGCGAAGGCCGAGGACGGAGTGGCCGGTGTCAGGATGGCGTCAACACCAGCGTCAAAGGCGAGTTCGAAATCGCGCTTGATCAGGGTGCGGACTTTCTGGGCACGCAGGTAATAGGCGTCATAGTAACCGGCAGAGAGCACATAGGTGCCGATCATGATACGGCGCTTGACCTCATCGCCGAAACCTTCGGCGCGGGTCTTTTCATACATGTCGGCAATGTCCTTGCCGGGCACGCGCAGGCCGTAGCGGACGCCGTCATAGCGCGCCAGGTTGGACGAGGCTTCCGCAGGTGCGACAATGTAATAGGCTGGCAGCGCGTATTTGGTGTGCGGCAATTCGATATCGACAATCTCGGCGCCGGCATCCTTGAGCCAGGCAATACCCTTCTGCCACAGCGCGTCGATCTCTTCGGGCATGCCGTCGATGCGGTATTCGCGCGGGATTCCAATCTTCAGACCTTTCACCGAACCGCCAAGGGCTGCCTCATAGTCAGGCACAGGCATATCCACCGAGGTGGTGTCCTTGTCATCGACCGAGGCCATGGATTTGAGCAGGATCGCCGCATCGCGCACGTCGCGGGCAATCGGGCCTGCCTGATCGAGCGAGGAGGCAAAGGCGGCTATGCCCCAGCGCGAGCAGCGGCCGTAGGTTGGCTTGATGCCGACAGTGCCGGTAAACGCTGCGGGCTGGCGGATCGAACCGCCTGTATCGGTGGCAGTGGCGCCAGCGCACATCAGCGCCGCAACAGCCGCCGCCGAACCGCCCGACGAGCCGCCGGGAACCAGATTGGCGTTGGAGCCTTCGGCGCGCCAGGGATTGATCACCGGGCCGTAATAGGACGTCTCATTGGACGAGCCCATGGCGAACTCGTCCATGTTGAGCTTGCCGAGCATGACTGCACCATCGGCCCAGAGATTTGCTGTGACAGTTGATTCGTAGCGCGGCTCAAAACCGTCGAGCACGTGGCTGCAGGCCTGGGTGTGCACGCCTTCGGTGGCGTAGAGATCCTTGACGCCGATTGGAATACCCTCAAGCGCACCGGCCTTGCCAGCAGCGCGGCGGGCGTCGGAGGCTTTGGCCATCTCGCGGGCCTTGTCAGCAGTGACCTTCACATAGGCATTGATCGCCGGGTTGGCAGCGTCGATGGTTGCCAGATAGGCGTCGGTCAAATCGAGGCTGGAGAAGGCACCCTTGCCCATTTCGTCACGGGCTTCGGCGATGGTCAGACGGGTCAGGTCGGTCATGCGGACAACTTCTTTTCAAAGAACCGGGGATATCCGGCTTCAGGGTAATCAAGGACGGCGGCGGCAAGCGGAGCCAGATGCGCGATAGTGTGCGGCAACGGCGTTTCGATTGTGACCAGCGGCGTCATGGGCTTACTCGACAACCTTCGGAACGACGAAGAAATTGTCGGTGGTCTCTGGCGCGTTGGCGACGATATCTTCTGCCTTGGAGCCGTCGGTGACGACATCCGTGCGCTTCTTCATCGCCATCGGGGTCACCGAGGTCATCGGCTCGACGCCGTCGACATCAACTTCGGACAGGTGCTCGACAAACCCCAAAATGGTATTGAGTTCGCCTTCCATGCGGGCGGCTTCCTCATCGGTGACCGCAATGCGGGCAAGGTGCGCAACGCGTTTGACGGTGGCAATATCTACGGACATCGGGTCCTCATCGGATGGTGTGAACTGGTGGCCCCGCTATAGCGGCGAGCGGCGGAGCGCGCAACTGCGGGGCGAGGAATTGTCATCGCGAACGCCATAAAGGCGGCTTGAAAGTCAATCCTGCTTGATCGCAACGACATGGAGCCAATCGGTTGGCCTCCCGTCATAACCTCCGCCCTTTTCGGCTGTGATTGCCACATCAGCCCAAGCCGATGCAGCATACCATTCCCTCAAGGTGCTCTCGGAAGGGTAATTGTAATACCTATTGAATTGGTCGCGGCCTTCTGTTTCGCCAGCCTTGAAGCTGGCGTAAAAGGCGCCGCCTTTCTTCAATGCGGCATGAATTTTCGAAAGGATCCCCGGCAGATCTTCCCTCGGGACATGCAACAGGCAGGCATTCGCCCATATTCCGTCACACGTGCTTTCCTCGTGCAGATCAGCGAACAACAGCGTGGCAACCGGCATCCCGAGGCGCTGTTCCGCTGCAAGCGCCATCTCGGGCGTGCCGTCCGTCGGACGCACCTTGAATCCCCTGCCGATCATGAATTCACTGTCCCGCCCGTCACCGCATCCCAACTCGAGAATGACGGCTCCGGCGGGCAGCAAAGACAAAAAGGCCTCGATATGCCTCGAATTCGCATGTTCACCGCGTGAAGCATAGGCAGAAGCTTCCTGCCTATAAAAGCTCAGCGTCCTATCATCCCGGGTCATTTTCTTCTCATGTTCCACTTCGCGACCAATCGGTGAGTAGACCTTCGGTCCCGTCGCGTTTTGCCAGGAATTGCCCCATCAACGGCTCAGACAGTGACGCTTTCACCGGATTTGGGCACGGCGACGTTCTTGGCATCGTCTTCCATGCCTTCCAGGAAGGCGTCCGCAGTCTGGTCGAGGATCGGGAAAGTTCCGTAGTGACACGGCAACACCTTGGCAAAGGAGAAGTACCTGCGGCAGGCGAGTGCTGCCACCGCGCCACCCATGGTGAAGCGATCGCCGATCGGCACGATACCAATTTCAGGACGATGCAGCTCATTGATCAGCGCCATGTCGGAAAAAATATCGGTGTCACCCATATGCAAAAGCCCGGGCTCATCGTCGAAATGCAGCATCAGACCGTTGGCTGAGCCAAGCGAATGCGACACGCCGTCCGAGGTGATATGGGCCGAGGAATGGAAGGCATTGACGAAGGTCGCGGAGAAATCGCCAAGCGATATGGTGCCGCCGGTATTGCCCGTCTCCAGCTTTTCCACGCCCTGATGATGGCCAAGCCACATTCCCAGATCGTAGTTGCAAAGCACCACCGCGCCGGTCTCCTTGGCGATTTCTGCGGTATCGCCGATATGGTCGCCATGGCCGTGGGTGAGCAGGATATGGGTAACGCCCTTGACCACTTCCTTGCGGTCATTGCCTTCAAAAGCCGGATTTCCCGTGAAAAACGGATCGATCAGGATTGTCGATTTTGCGGTTTCCAAGCGGAACGCCGAGTGGCCTAGCCAGGTGATTTTCATGGATTACTCTCCCTCGCATTTCAGGGCCTCACGCATTTCAAGGGCCCTCGCATTTCAAGAACTTGTTCGCTAAACCCACCATCTAGCGCGGCTGACGCTGCGGCGCAAAGGCGGAGAGCAATAAATGGCGGCCATCACCATCGAAGAGCTTGTCGAACAGATTCAGCCTGGGCAGACCATCGCCGGCATTGATCTGGGGACCGAAACCATTGGTCTGGCAGTCTCCGACCTGTCGCTCAGGCTTGCCTCGCCGCGGCCGATGATTAAACGCAAGAAGTTCACGCTCGATGCAATTGCCCTGATTGCAGCGCTTGAGCAGGACAAGGCCGGTGCCGCGGTGATCGGATTGCCAGTCAATATGGACGGCAGCGAAGGGCCGCGGGCCCAGGCAACACGCGCCTTCGTGCGCAACATGGCGCAAAAGACCGATCTGCCGTTTGTGTTCTGGGATGAGCGGCTGTCGACGGTCGCGGCGGAGCGCGCGCTGATCGAGATGGATGTCTCGCGAAAGAAGCGGAAGGGCCGGATCGATTCGGCCGCAGCCAGTTTCATCCTGCAGGGCGCGCTCGACCGGCTGACCGGCTTGCGCGCACAGAAGGCCGGATCAGGAGAAGCGTGAGAATTCAGATTCCCGCGGACTAGATGTCTGCATCGCGCCCTCGCCGTTTTCAGTCCAGCCAAGCATTTTGCGGATGGCTGCCCAGATTTGTTTGCGACGGCGTTTGATCACAATAAATCCGACAACCAGGAACGAGTCGAAAATGATCGCCTTGAGCACCAGCATCGGGATCGATTCAGGCGGTATGCCGAGCAAATTTCCGTAGATGGTGAAGACCAGATCATGCAGATCGCGGGTCAGGATACGGTAGCCGAAATTGATGTCGTAATAGGACAGGCCATACCAGCTGCCGAGCAGGACGATGGGCATGATCCAGAGGACAAGAAAGACCTTCATGACAGTGATCCACGCCTGGAGAGAGAAGCCAGCTGAGCGCTGAAGGCTGCATGATTGGCGGCGTGATCGGCAATGACCTGGTCAAGCGCCCCCACCTCTTCATCCGTGATCTCATCAGGCTCAATCCGCGATTGGGCAAGCGACATGACGGTGAGAAACAAGCCTCCAAGGGCGCCGAATTCCAGCGCCAGCAGGGCACCGGCCTGACCGCCGGCAAGAAAAATCGCCGCTGTCAGCATGGATCCGCCCGCTGTGCACGCCACAGCCCCTTGCGCCAATGGCCGCGCCTCGCGCTGTTCACGTTCTTCGCCGAAGACGTAAAACATCATCGCGAACAGCAGCAAGCCCGCCGATGCGGCGCTGAACCCGCCGAGAAGCCCGAAGACGACGCTTTGTCCAAGTGGCGAAAGGCCAATGGTCTGCATCGCGACAATGGCCGTATCAACCAATCCGGAATCGGCGAACAGGGTCAGTCCTGCAAAACCAATACCGCCCTGCGGCACATAGGTCACAACCAGCGCCAGGAGCGACAGGTAGCAGACCCAGAACAGCATCATTGAGGCATAATACAGGCGACTTGATATCATCACGGATCCGTCGGAGCTCATGGGATGTTGTAAATCTCTTCAGACACCATGACGGTGGTGGTCCGCCCACGCAATGTAAACCATTTGTTAAGGTTAACGGCCGCCATTGCCCAACGGACCGGCTCCGCCTATGACGAGGCTCCTTCCATCCGGCAACACCCATGATCCCCATTTTCGAAAGCATCCTGCCGATTTTCCTGATCGTGCTGCTCGGCGTTGTCCTGCGCCGCGCTCCATTCATCGACCAGAGTGTCTGGCCGGGTCTGGAAACGCTGGGATATTACATGTTCTTCCCGGCGCTTCTGTTTCTCACCCTCGCCACCGCCGATTTTTCCGGCCTTGAACTGGGTAAAGTGGCGCTGGTCGCTTTGATCGCGATTACGGTGATGACGGTGTTGCTCCTCGTGCTTCACCCCCTGGCACGCAGCCGGGGCATGTCGGATGCTAGCTATACCTCGCTGTTTCAGACCTCATCGCGCTGGAATGCCTTCATCGCCCTGGCGATCGCCGAGAAACTGTCGGGGCCGAACGGGTTGGCGCTGGTCGCCCTGGTGATGGCGGTGATCATCATTCCGCTCAATTTCATCAACGTGTTCATGCTGGTCTGGTACGGAACCGGTGCGCGCAGCATGCGAACGCTGGCCAAGAGGATAGCCGGCAATCCGCTGATCCTGGGCTGCGTTGCAGGCATCATTATCAACGCCCTGCCCTTCGGCCTTTACCCGCCGCTAGGACAGGCGGTCGATCTGATCGCGCGCGCATCGCTGGGGCTTGGGTTGTTGATGGTCGGCGCAGGGCTGAAACTCAACGACGCGCTACGGCCGGGCCCTGCTGTGCTCACGCCAGTGGCGCTCAAGCTGATCGTGTTTCCGGCCATCATGGTGGCGCTGGCGGCCGGATTTGGGCTTACCGGCGAAACCGTGATTATCCTGGCGCTCTGCGCTGCGGTGCCGACTGCAATGAACGGCTATCTGCTGGCCCGGCAGATGGGTGGCGATGCCCCGCTTTATGCCGCCGTCACCACCGTGCAGACGGTTGCATCCTTCGTGACAATTCCTGCGGTCATGTGGGCCGCCGGGTTGGTCGCGGGCGTTTAGGCCACCGGCGGATAGAGAAGATCGACAATCTGGCGCGCATCGAAGCGGGCATCGAGCATGCCGTAGGTCGCGCGCCAGGCCCCTCCGAGCCTTGTCTCGACAAAGGCTTCGGCGACGTGGCCTGCGCCCAGACGGGTCAGTTCGGCGGCAGCGGCGGCGAGCGCCAATTGCTCGGTCAACAACCGCGCAGCCCCTTCATCGCGTTCGGCCACCGCCATGCAGGCGCGCAGCACGTCAACTGTGCGCGGTCCGGCAGCGCCAAGATCCTTGTTGATGCTTTCCAGCGCCACTTCGCAAAGGTCGCGGCCTCGGGTCAGCACTCTCAAGACATCCAGCGCCATGACATTACCGGAGCCTTCCCAGATCGCGTTGACCGGGGCCTCGCGATAATGCCGGGCCACTGCGCGTTCCTCGACATAGCCATTGCCGCCCATGCACTCCATCACCTCGTAGATGACCGAAGGCGCAATCTTGCAGACCCAATATTTGACCACCGGGGTCAGCAGCCGGGCAATCGCCGCCTCGGCCGGGTTGTCACGGGCATTGTCGAATGCGCGGGCCAGACGCATCGACAGCGCCGTGGCCGCAGCCGTATCAAGGGCGAGATCTGCCAGCACACGAGCCATCAGCGGCTGGTCGATCAGCAATTCGCCAAAAACCCGCCGGTGGCGGCAGTGATGCACCGCTTCGGCCAGGCTGGCGCGCATCATGCCGGCGGAGGCCAGCGCGCAATCGAGCCGGGTCAGTGTCACCATATCAAGAATGGTGCGCACGCCCTGGCCTTCGCTGCCGAGCAGGAAACCGAAGGTGTCGCTGAACTCGACTTCAGAGGACGCGTTGGAGCGATTGCCGAGCTTGTCTTTCAACCGCTGCAAGCGAAGACCGTTGAGGCTGCCGTCTTCGAGAATGCGCGGCACCAGAAAGCAGCTCAATTCCTCGACTGCCCCCTTGCCGGTCTGGGCCAGCATGACAAAGGCATCCGACATCGGCGCGGACATGAACCATTTGTGCCCCGACAACCGGTAAACGCCTTCGCCGGCGCGCGTCGCAGCACTCTGGTTGGCGCGCACATCGGTGCCACCCTGCTTCTCCGTCATCCCCATACCGATGGTCACGCCGGATTTCTGCATCGCAGGACGATGACTCGAATCGTAACGGCGTGACACCACCTGCGGCGCCCAGGCCTTCTCGATGCGCGGCGATGCCATGATGGCGGCGATGGAGGCATTGGTCATGGTCAGCGGGCACAGATGGCCGCATTCAAGACCGGCAGTGAGAAAGAACCGGATGGCGCGCGCCTGATGAGCAAAGCCCACCTCCTCGCGCTTTCCTTCCCAGACCGAACCTTGCAGCCCGGCCGCCACACCCCGGCGCATCAACGCATGCCAGCTGGGATGGAAGTCGACCTGATCAATGCGGTTGCCGTAACCATCATGGGTCTTGAGTTCGGGCACCGAACGATTGGCGATGCGTGCCAGATCCTGGGCTTCGGCCGAGGCCACAAATTTGCCCACCGTTTCAAAATCGATGCGAAGCGCACGCGGCATGTCAGCCGCGATGTCCTTCAGCAAGGGATCGGAACGATAGGCATTGTGTCCGGAAAAGGACGGGCTTTGATTGTCGGCCTGGGGGCCAAAGGCTTGGATCGGGCTCATCAGACCTCGCTTACAGGGATTCGCGCGCTTTTGCATGGGGACATCACGCATTTCCGGTTCTGGCAAGCTTGCCCCTGCCCCAGAACCTTTCTATAGAGCCCACAAGACCTCAACCCGATGGGACGCATGATGTCATTTCCGCACCGCCACCTGCTCGGAATCAAGGGGCTTTCGGAGCAAGACATTCACTATTTGCTCGATCGGGCGGATGAGGCAGTAAAAATCTCCCGCCAGCGCGAAAAAAAGACCACCACACTGCGCGGCCTCACCCAGATCAATCTGTTTTTCGAGAACTCTACGCGGACTCAGGCTTCTTTCGAACTGGCCGGCAAGCGGCTTGGCGCCGATGTGATGAACATGTCGGTGGCCAATTCGAGCGTCAAAAAGGGCGAAACCCTGGTCGACACCGCAATGACGCTCAATGCCATGCGGCCGGACGTGCTGGTCGTGCGGCACTCCTCGGCAGGAGCCGTGGCGCTGCTGTCGCAGAAAGTCGGTTGTCCGGTGATCAATGCCGGCGATGGTGCGCACGAACACCCGACGCAGGCGCTGCTTGACGCGCTGACCATCCGCCGCGCCAAAGGCAAGGTTGGACGGCTGATCGTCGCCATCTGCGGCGATGTGCTGCATTCGCGCGTTGCCCGCTCGAACATCCTGCTGCTCAATGCGCTGGGCGCGCGGGTCCGGGTCGTCGCCCCCTCGACGCTGCTTCCCTCTGGCATTGAAAATATGGGCGTGGAAGTGTTCCATCGCGTGGAGGACGGGCTCAAGGACGCGGATGTGGTGATGATGCTCAGGCTGCAGCGCGAGCGCATGGCCGGTTCGTTCGTGCCTTCGGTGCGCGAATATTTCCGCTATTTCGGCCTCGACGCCGACAAATTGAGATTGGCCAAGGCCGACGCGCTGGTGATGCATCCCGGACCGATGAACCGCGGTGTCGAGATTGCCTCCGACATTGCCGATGGGCCGCAAAGCGTCATCGAGCAGCAAGTCGAGATGGGTGTTGCGGTGCGCATGGCCGTGATGGAAACGCTGATGTTGCACGGGGAGCTTGCCCGATGAGCCCGAGAGTTCTCCAGAATGTGCGGATTGTCGATCCCTCGACCCAAATGGACGAGATTGGCGACATCGTCATTGTTGACGGCAAGATTGCTGGCTGTGGCGCCGAAGCTACCGGGTTCAAGGTACCGGCGGATGCCGAGATCGAGGATTGCACCGGCCTGATCGCCATTCCCGGGCTGGTTGACGCCTGTGTGCATATTGGCGAACCCGGCGCCGAGCACCGCGAGACCATCGCTTCGGCCAGCCGGGCGGCGGCCAGAGGCGGCGTCACCTCGATCATCATGATGCCCGACACAGATCCGGTGATCGATGATGTGGCGCTGGTCGATTTCGTCCAGCGGCTGGCGCGTGACGAGGCTGTTGTCCGTGTTTATCCGGCGGCAGCCCTGACCAAGGGCCTCGAGGGCAAGGAAATGACCGAATTCGGCCTGCTTCTCGAGGCTGGCGCCGTCATGCTGAGCAATGGGCGGCATACCGTCGACAACCCGGCGGTGATGCGCCGGGCGATGACTTATGCGCGCGATTTCGGCGCGGTGATCGCGATGGCAACACAGGACCGGCAACTCGGCGGTGCAGGCGTGATGAACGAAGGCCTGTTTGCCAGCTGGCTGGGCTTGCCGGGCATCCCGCGTGAAGCCGAGATCATTCCTCTTGAACGCGATCTGCGGCTCGCAGCACTCACCCGCGCCCGCTACCATGCGATGAGTATTTCGGTGCCTGAATCTGCCGAGATCATTCGCGCCGCCAAAGCCCGCGGGCTCGATGTGACGGCCGGGATTTCGATCAATCACCTCACCCTCAACGAGACCGACATCGGCGAATACCGCACCTTTTTCCGGCTGTCGCCACCGCTCCGCACCGAAGACGACCGCAGTGCCATGGTCGCGGCCCTGGCCGACGGCGCCATCGACATTATCGTCTCCGCCCATGACCCGCAGGATGTCGATACCAAGCGGCTGCCCTTCGCCGACGCCGAAAATGGCGCGATCGGACTTGAGACGTTGCTCGCCGCAGCACTCAGGCTTTATCATTCGGGCGATGTCCCGCTGATGCGCCTGATCGATGCGCTGTCGACCCGGCCAGCACAGATTCTTGGCCTTGATGCCGGAACACTCAAAACAGGAGCGCGCGCCGACATCGCGCTGATCGATGCCGAATACCCATGGGTTCTGTCCAAGGACGACATCGTCTCCAAATCAAAGAACAGCGCCTTCGAGGATGCCCGGTTCAGCGGCAAAGTATTGCAAACACTGGTTGCGGGTGTCACAGTTCATCGCGCCTGACCATGGCTTTTGCGCCCGGTCGATCATGTTTCCGGGGAGGAAGAATGCGCCGTGCCTGATCTGATCAATTGGACCTTGTCCGTTCCCGTAATGCTCGGCTCCTTGCTGTTTGGCTATCTATGCGGATCGATTCCGTTCGGCCTGATCCTGACCCGCATGGCCGGGCTCGGGGATGTGCGAAACATCGGCTCGGGCAATATCGGCGCAACCAACGTGCTGCGCACCGGCAACAAGAAGCTTGCCGCGGCGACGCTGCTGGCTGATGCGCTCAAGGGTACGGTGGCGGTTTTCGTTGCCCGTTACTTTGTTGGCATGGAAGCGGCGCTGATTGCCGGGCTGGGCGCATTTCTCGGCCATCTCTACCCGGTCTGGCTGAAATTCAAGGGCGGCAAGGGCGTGGCAACCTATCTCGGAGTGCTACTGGGTCTTGCTCCGCTCATAGTGCTGGTCTTCGCTGCCGTCTGGCTCGGTATTGCCAAGCTGTTCCGCTATTCCTCACTCGCAGCGCTCATCGCCGCGGTGGTGACACCCATTGCACTCCATTTTTACGGGCGACCGGAAGTGGCGTCGCTTTTTGTGGTGATGTCGTTGATCACAATCCTAAAACACCACCAGAACATCAGCCGGCTGCTTTCAGGTACGGAAAGCCGGATCGGGGACAAGGGCTGATGCCCGCCGGCGACGAAGGGAGACGCGGTGTCCCCCTTTCCGATCGCCAACGGCTTAACTGGTTGCGGCTGATCCGCTCGGACAATGTCGGTCCGGCGACGTTTCGCGACCTGATCAACCATTTTGGTTCCGCTGAAACAGCTATCGAGCAATTGCCGGAACTCTCCCGGCGTGGTGGGTCAGCGCGCACCATAAGGGTGGCCAGCATTGATGAAGCAGAACGCGAACTCGAAGCCGCGCAGAAATTTGGCGCGGTCTTTGTCGGCATTGGCGAACCGGACTATCCACCGGCACTAAGGCGTATCGACGGCGCACCACCGCTGATCACGGCAATCGGCGATCTGGCGCTGGCGACACGGACTTCGGTGGGAATTGTCGGCGCACGCAATGCATCTGTCTCGGGTGCAAAGATGGCGGCCCGAATGGCGCGCGAACTCGGCGCTGCCGGCTATGTCATTGTCTCGGGCTTCGCACGGGGGATTGATGCGGCCGCGCATCGGGCAAGCCTGGAAAGCGGCACAATCGCGGCTATGGCAGGCGGCCTCGATCAGCCCTACCCGCCGGAAAACAATGAACTGTACACCGAGATATGCGCCGGCAACGGTCTGGCGGTCAGCGAAATGCCGATGGGCTGGGAGCCACGGGCGCGGGACTTTCCCAGACGCAACCGGTTGATCGCCGGTATCGGTCTTGGTCTGGTGGTGATTGAAGCTGCGCAGCGATCAGGATCGCTGATCACCGCACGGCGCGCCGCCGATTTTGGCAGGCTGGTGTTCGCGGTTCCCGGTTCTCCGCTGGATCCGCGGGCAGCCGGCGCCAACGGCCTGCTCAAGGACGGAGCGATCCTGACCACCGAAAGCCGCGACGTGATTGATGCGCTGGCGCCGTCCAGCCGGATGTTCCCGGATGACGAGCCTTTGCTTGAGGAACCGGAAAATAACGACGGCGCGCCATTCACGGAGCCCCGGGATGATGACCGGACCCGGGTGATCGAGGCCCTGGGGCCCTCGCCTGCCGAAATTGATGACATCATCAGGCACACCGGCGTTGCAGCGCAAACTGTCTATCTGGTTTTACTGGAACTTGACCTGGCCGGACGATTGCATCGCCACCCCGGCGGCATGGTGTCGCTGGCCTTTGACGAGGATTAGAAGTCCGTCGAGCTTTTGACCACATTTAGCGGCCTGGTTCCCGCCAGAACATCCCCCGCCTCGAGATAAGCCATTTCAATCAGATAACACAGCATATCGGCTTTTTCGGCTCGAGCGACACCGCCCAATTCCCCCAACATCTGCCTTATATAGGCGATGTTCTGCTCGGTCCGAGCTTTCTCCATATTGCCTTGAGAGGGGTGGGTCGGCATCGTTGCTCCCTTGCTTTTCTCCGCGCGCCGACTCATGGCGAGTGGTGCACAGGTCAGGAAAACACGTTAAACCAATTATCTTAAATTGCAATACGGTTGCAATCTCGTTTAAGTTGTATTTGGGTTGTGAAATGACCGTAAATAGGAAGATGGACTTGACCGCGCCGCATTCGATGTACATTTCGTGGGCCAAATCGGTACGGCGCGAATTCGCGCGGCATGCCGAATCCCATGGCCGAATGCGAGCAAGCTTATGAATGTAGTGGTAGTGGAATCGCCTGCGAAGGCAAAAACGATCAATAAATACCTCGGAAGCGATTACAAAGTGCTGGCCTCGTTCGGCCACGTCCGTGATCTGCCGGCCAAGGATGGCTCTGTGCTTCCCGACGAGGATTTTGAGATGAAATGGGAGGTCGACACCGCCTCCAACAAGCGGCTCAAGGATATTACCGAAGCACTCAAGGGTGCTGATTCCCTCATTCTGGCGACTGACCCGGATCGTGAAGGCGAAGCCATTTCCTGGCATGTACTGGAGGTCCTCAACAAGAAGAAGGCGCTCAAGGACAAGAAAGTCTCGCGCGTGGTGTTCAATGCGATCACCAAGAAATCTGTTCTCGACGCGATGGCAAACCCGCGCGAGATTGATACGCCACTGGTCGACGCCTATCTGGCGCGCCGGGCGCTTGATTACCTTGTTGGCTTCAATCTTTCACCGGTGCTGTGGCGCAAACTTCCCGGCGCCCGCTCGGCTGGCCGGGTTCAGTCCGTCGCGCTCCGGCTGGTCTGTGACCGTGAAAGCGAGATCGAACGCTTCATCTCCGAAGAATACTGGCAGATCTCGGCGGACCTGAAGACCCCGCGCGGCGATGGTTTCACAGCCCGCCTCACCTCCCATGACGGCGAGAAGATCACCAAGATGTCGGTCACCGGCGGTGAACTGGCCGGAAGCATCAAGGACATGCTTGAAGGCGCGTCCTTTGTCGCTGACAGCGTTGAAGCCAAGCCGACCCGGCGCAATCCATCGCCGCCATTCACCACCTCGACATTACAGCAGGCTGCCTCTTCCAAGCTCGGCTTCAACGCCTCGCGGACCATGCAGGTGGCGCAGAAGCTTTATGAGGGCATCGACATCGGCGGCGAAACCGTCGGTCTGATCACCTATATGCGTACCGACGGCGTACAGATGGCGCCCGAAGCAATCGAAGAGGCGCGGTCTGCCATCGGTGTGCGTTTCGGCGACCGCTACGTGCCTGAAAAGGCGCGGATTTACACGACCAAGGCAAAAAATGCCCAGGAAGCCCATGAGGCCATCCGCCCGACCGGATTCGAGCGTGCGCCCGATGATGTCAAACGCTACCTCGATGCCGACCAGCTTAAACTCTATGACCTGATCTGGAAACGCGCCACCGCCAGCCAGATGGCGTCAGCAGAGATCGAGCGGACCACGGTGGACATCACCGCCTCCAAGGGCGGCAAGACTGCCGGTCTGCGTGCCACCGGATCGGTAATCCGTTTTGACGGCTTTATTGCCGCCTACACGGACGCCAAGGAAGACGGCGAACCATCCGACGGCGACGATGATGAAACCCGTCTGCCGGAGATCAATGCGCAGGAAGCGCTGGCCAAGGAAAAGATCAACGCGACCCAGCATTTCACCGAGCCGCCACCGCGGTTCTCGGAAGCGTCGCTGATCAAGAAGATGGAAGAGCTCGGCATCGGCCGACCCTCGACTTACGCCTCAACGCTGGCGACCCTGAGCAACCGCGAATATGTGGTGATTGACAAGCGCAGGCTGACCCCCGAACCCAAGGGTCGTCTGGTCATCGCGTTCCTTGAGAATTTCTTCAATCGCTATGTCGAGTTCGGATTCACTGCCGATCTTGAAGAAAAATTGGACCGGATCTCCTCGGGCGAACTGGCCTGGAAGGATGTGCTGCGCGAATTCTGGACCGAATTCCATCAACATATTGACGACACCAAGGAACTGCGCGTCACCCAGGTGCTCGATGCGCTCAATGAGGCGCTCGCACCACTGGTCTTCCCGGAGCGCGAAGATGGCTCCAACCCAAGGATCTGCCCGACCTGCGGCACAGGCAATCTGTCGCTCAAACTCGGCAAGTACGGCGCCTTTGTCGGATGTTCGAACTATCCCGATTGCAATTTCACCCGGCAACTGTCTTCCGAGGGTTCGGAGGCTGACGCAGCACTTTCCAACGAGCCGCAGGAATTGGGCATGGACCCGGTCACCAGCGAACCAGTCACGTTGCGTACCGGCCGCTTCGGCCCCTATGTCCAGCGCGGAGAAGGCAAGGAAGCCAAGCGCTCCAGTCTTCCCAAGGGATGGGAAGTGGCCAGCATCGACTTTGAAAAGGCACTTTCCCTGCTGGCGCTTCCCCGCGAGGTCGGCGAACACCCTGAATCCGGCAAGATGATTTCCGCCGGACTTGGGCGCTATGGTCCGTTCGTGCTGCACGACGGCACCTATGCCAATCTCGAAACCGTGGAAGACGTGTTTTCCATCGGCCTCAACCACGCGGTCACCGTTATTGCCGAAAAGCAGGCCAAGGGACCAGGGCGTGGCCGTGGCACACCGACCGCGTTGAAGGCGCTGGGCGACCATCCAGACGGCGGCCCGATCACCGTGCGCGATGGCAAGTACGGTCCTTATGTCAATTGGGGCAAGATCAACGCCACCCTGCCCAAGGACAAGGTCCCGGCTGATGTCACGGTCGAGGAAGCGCTTGAAATGATCGCCGCCAAGGCTGCGACATCAGGCAAGAAGACCAAGGCGCCGGCCAAGAAGGCGACCAAGGCAAAGGCAAAGCCGAAAGCTGCGGCCAAAAAGCCAGCTGCAACCAAGAAGCCCGCTGCCGCCAAGGCAAAGAAGGACTGAATTTGGGACATCCTCCGCGTAAACCAGGGACCAACAATCCAAAATCCATCAAGGATGACGGTGCCGGTGCGGATACGCGCCCGGCTTTCCGGCGCGGCGACATGCCCGACAAGGAAACCATTCTGCGTTTCCTCAGCGAAAACCCGGACCGTGCGTCAAAACGCGATATCGCCAAGGCCTTCGGCTTGAAAGGCGATACCCGCGCGGAGTTGAAAGACCTGCTTCGAGAACTCGAAGACGAGGGTCTGCTTGAGCGTGACAAAAAAATGCTGAGACGGCCCGGCACGCTGCCGGCAGTTGCCGTGCTTGAAATCACTCTGCGCAACAGCGAGGGCGATCTCATCGCCCGGCCGGCTGAATGGCTTGAAGATCACGGCGCAGCTCCAGCTGTAATTGTGCGCCAGTCCAACGCCGGGCGTGACCGGAGCAAATCCCGCACGCCATCGATCGCCGCCAAAATTGGCGACAGGGTTCTGGCACGGATTTTCCCGGCCCAGCACGGCAAGGGCACGAGCTATACCGCGCGGATCATGAAGATCCTCGACCGGCGCGACGGTCTGGTCCTCGGCGTATTCCGGTCAGTTCCGGGCGGTGGCGGCAGGTTGATGCCAATCGAGCGGCGTGGCGAGGAATTCACAATTGATCCCGATTTCACCGGAGCCGCCAAGGACGGCGATCTGGTTGAGGTCGAAGCCGCGCGTGTGGGGCGGATGGGGCTGCCACGCGCCAAGGTGCACGCGGTGCTGGGTTCGGTCGACGGCGAAAAGGCTATCTCGATGATCGCCATCCATTCGCATGGCATTCCGCACGTGTTCCCGGCCGAGGTTATTGAGGCCGCAGAGAATGCAAAGCCTGCGCCGCTTGCGGGCCGAGAAGACTGGCGGCGCATCCCGCTCATCACCATCGATCCGCATGACGCCAAGGATCATGATGATGCGGTCTATGCCGAAGAAGATCCCTCCCCGGACAATCCCGGCGGCATCATCGCCACCGTAGCGATCGCCGATGTGTCCTGGTATGTGCGCCCCGGATCGGTTCTCGACCGGGAAGCGCTGAAGCGCGGCAACTCGGCCTATTTCCCTGACCGCGTCGTGCCGATGCTGCCAGAGCGGATTTCCAACGACCTGTGTTCGTTGCGCGAGGGAGAGGACCGTCCGGCGCTGGCACTGCGCATGGTGTTTTCCGCTGAAGGGCGCAAGATCGGCCACAAGTTTCACCGGGTGATGATGAAGAGTGCCGCCAAACTGTCCTATCAGCAGGCACAGGCGGCGATTGACGGCAATCCCGACGACAAGTCCGGCCCGTTGCTCGACACTGTGCTGAAGCCGCTGTGGAACGCCTATGCGGTGCTCAAGCGTGAACGGGACCGCCGCCAACCGCTCGATCTTGACATGCCGGAGCGCAAGATCCTGCTGACGCCGGAAGGCAAGGTCGACAAGGTGATCGTGCCAGAACGGCTCGATGCCCACCGGTTGATCGAAGAGTTCATGATCCAGTCCAATGTCGCGGCGGCGGAAACGCTGGAAAAGCAGAAGCAGGCGCTGATCTACCGGGTTCATGACCAACCCTCGCTGGCAAAGCAGGAAGTCCTGCGCGAGTTTCTCGGCACGCTGGGACTGTCGCTGGCGCGTGGTGCGGCGATCCGCGCCAACGCCTTCAACGGCATTCTGTCCAAGGCGGTTGGCCAGCCTTATCAGGGCATGGTCAACGAAATGGTGCTGCGCAGTCAGAGCCAGGCCATCTATTCGCCGGAGAATTTGGGGCATTTCGGCCTCAACTTGTTGAAATATGCGCACTTCACCTCACCGATCCGGCGCTATGCAGACCTGATCGTGCACCGGGCGTTAGTGGGATCGATGGGTCTGGGCGAAGGTGGCATTACGCCGGCTGAAGAGGCGGCGCTGGAAAACATTTCTGCTGAAATTTGCGTCACCGAGCGCCGCGCCATGGCAGCCGAACGCGACACAGTCGACCGCCTGGTAGCGCACCACCTGGCCGGACGCCTTGGCGAGGCATTTGACGGGCGCGTTTCCGGGGTGACAAAATCGGGGCTTTTCGTCAGCCTGCCTCAATTTGGCGCAGATGGGTTTATTCCGGTTTCAACATTGGGATTAGACTATTATCACTATGACGAGGCGCATCAGGCATTAACCGGAGAGAAAACCGGTCTAGGATATCGTCTTGGCGATGAAGTGGAAGTCAAACTGGTCGAAGTGATCCCGCTGGCTGGCTCAATGCGGTTTGAGATTCTCAGTGAAGGTCAGAAGATGCCGAAAGGCACGAAGTCGTTTCACAAATCCGGTCGCGCTCGCCGTGGCGGCCCCAAGAAGCCCGGCACCCGGCCACCTCGCGGACGGCGCTGAGACAGCGCCGAGCGAACAACCAGCAGCGTCCCAGGCGCTCGCTGATGATCAGGAGAAGAAAATGCTCGAATTTGGTGGCAACACAGCCCGCAGCGAAAACGCCCCCCGGGATACCTGGCGTGCGGTCAAGCGCGGCCTTCTCAGCCGCTGCCCCAATTGCGGCGAAGGCAAACTGTTCAGGGCTTATTTGAAGCCGGTTGATGCATGTGCTGCGTGCGGCGAGGAAATGTTTCACCACCGCGCCGATGATTTTCCGGCCTATCTGGCGATCTTCATTGTCGGTCACATCGTTGTGGCGGGCTTCATGGCGACGGATAGCTGGCTGGTGCTTGAAAGCTGGCAGCACCTGATGATCTGGATCCCGATTACGATAATTCTGACATTGGCGATGCTGCCGTCCATCAAAGGCGGAGTCATAGGGCTGCAATGGGGGTTGCGCATGCACGGGTTCGGAGGCGAGACGGAAGATCCAATGCTCGCAGACCCCATCCATGAGGATGCGCGATGAACGACAGCGTTGCCGCCAAAACCGCATTCCTGACCGAGGATCATCAGGCCAGGACAAGCGAAAAGCGGCATCCGCCGCGGACCCCACGGGACGCGGCATCACTGATTCTCATGGACCGAAGCGGCAAGGTCCCGAGGGCATTGCTGGGAAAGCGCGGCAAAGGCCACGCTTTCATGCCCGATCTCTATGTTTTTCCTGGCGGCCGGCGCGACCCGGGCGACAACAGGGTGCCACTTGCCCGTCCCTTGCAGGACCAGGTTCTCGACAAGCTTCTGGCGAGAACCAAAACCCGGTTTCATGACCATGCCGCCCGCGGCCTCGCGGTGGCTGCTGCCCGGGAAATGTTGGAGGAAGCGCACCTTTCGCTGACGCCTTCCGAGTTTGCCGGCTCACTGCGCCCGGATGTCTCGCAATTCCGCTTTCTTGCCCGCGCCATCACACCGCCCGGCCAGTCCCGCCGGTTTGATACCCGCTTCTTCGCGTGTTTTTGCGACGAACTGGGACTTGAGCCTTCCGCGGTGCGCGACAGCGATGAGCTGCATGACCTGACCTGGCTGCCAATCAATGCCCATGAAACCCATCCGTTGCCCCGGATCACCAAAGTGATTCTCAACGATCTGGTTCAGACGCTTGAGGAAGATCCTTCTTTACCATTTGGCAAAGCGGTTCCGTTCTACTACTTCCGCAACGGACGATTCGTTCGCGAATTGATTTAAGGCTAAACCAGATGGACAATTCATCCTCACGTACCCCCGTGATCCGCGAGGAGATCCACTGGCCGGCATTGATTGCCGCTGTTTCCGCCATTACCGCGGTCGGTATTGCTATCGGCCTCGGGCTACCGCTTCTTTCCATCATCCTTGAAAAGCGTGGCGTTTCGTCGTCCATGATCGGCCTGAATTCCGCCATGGCCGGCGTTGCCGCAATGGTTGCGGCGCCGCTCTCAACCATGATCGCGCAACGCCTGGGCGTGGTCACCACCATGGTTCTGTCCATCATCGCTGCATCGGTCAGCGCACTGGGATTCTATTACGCCGAAGCACTCTGGATGTGGTTTCCGTTGCGGATCGTGTTCCACGGCGCCATCACCATCCTGTTCGTGCTGTCAGAATTCTGGATCAACACAGCAGCCCCGCCCTCACGCCGCGGGCTGGTACTCGGTATCTACGCCACGGTGCTGTCGCTCGGGTTTGCGGCCGGCCCCTTGATCTTTTCCGTCATAGGATCAGATGGCGTCCTGCCCTTCGCTATTGGTGCCGGTATCATTCTGCTGGCCGCCATCCCCATTCTGATGGCGCGCAACGAAAATCCGGTGATCGATACGGCGCCGAGTCATTCGTTCATGCGTTATGTATTTCTGGTTCCCACAGCGACTGCTGCAGTATTCATCTTCGGCGCAGTTGAATCGGGCGGGCTGTCGCTGTTTCCGATCTATGCCAACCGCACCGGATTTACCGAATCACAAGGCGCCCTGCTCTTGATGACGATGGGACTGGGCAACGTGCTGTTCCAAATTCCCGTGGGACTGATCGCTGACCGGATGAAAGACAGGCGGCCGCTCCTGTCGCTGTTTGCCATCATTGGGCTGGCAGGGTCACTTGCCCTGCCTTTCCTCATTCACAGCTGGCTGCTGACGGCGGTTATCCTGCTGTTCTGGGGCGGCAGCGTCGCGGGTCTGTACACGGTGGGGCTGGCGCATCTGGGCGATAAACTGCATGGCGCGGATCTCGCCTCGGCCAATGCAGCGTTCGTGTTTTGCTACGCGCTCGGGATGCTGGTGGGTCCGCAAACCATCGGAGTTTCCATGGATGTGGCTGGCAATCACGGATTTGCCTGGGCGCTGGCGTTCTTTTTTGCAATTTATGTGGCTCTTACGCTGTTTCGTATCCTGCTGCGTCCAAAACGCACTTGACTTTCAGCGGGGCTTTTGTAGTTTCCGCGCAAGTTTCGCCGTGGAGCCTTGAGCGCTGTCCGCGGCTTCATTTTTGAAGAAGGCAAGACACCATGGCCAAGGCGACCACAATCAAGATCAAGCTCCTGTCGACTGCCGACACAGGCTTTTTCTACGTTACCAAGAAGAACAGCCGTACGTTCACCGACAAGATGGTGAAGACCAAGTACGATCCGATTGCCAAGAAGCACGTTGAATTCAAGGAAGCCAAGATCAAGTAATCTGGCTTGCCGCCTGCCCCGCGCAGGACTTTCGACGACAGACAAAAAAACCCGCCTCCTTCCGGAAGCGGGTTTTTTGTGTCGAGGGCCGATCGAAACAAAGGCGTGGAACGAGGATGCCACTATGCGCTTGATCTCGATCGGCCACCCCACGACCCAGGAGATGCGGCGGACCTGAACATCATGGGGTATTCAAAATCTCTTGCTGTTGCAGGCTGCCAATATGACAGTCCCAAAACACTTCATGTGGAGCTAATATTTGTACCAAAGTTGTAAAAAATCAATAGTTTCTTAACACTATTTCCAACATCCCGTTGGGTGTGGTTAATATTGGATTCAATTTTAACTATTAATCCACCGTACAAAGGATATCTCAAGGCTATGCTCCGGGGTTATTATTTGCCCGCGCATCTTCCACAACAACACAACGATTGTCGTCAGGCAGCCTGGCCAACAACCCGGTTACGTCCGTCGTTCTTGGCCTGATAGAGCGCCTTGTCAGCGCGGCGAAGCAGCGCGTCGGCACCCTCGCCATCCGCTTCTAGTGTCGCGATACCTACCGAAGTTGTCACCTGTGCTTGCGCACCAGAAGCCGATATTCTGAATGGCGCAGCGGCAACAGCATCGCGCAATCGTTCGGCCACCTGGGCTGCAATCTCGGACGTCGTATCCGGCATCACCACCACAAACTCCTCGCCACCATAGCGGCAGGCAAGGTCGGCACCGCGGACCGCCCCACGCACACGCTTGGCGAATTCACGCAGAACGTCGTCTCCACCCTCATGCCCATGGGTGTCATTGATCAACTTGAAAAAATCGATATCGGTAATCAGTACCGACAACGGGCGGCCGCGGCGATTGGACCGGTCCACCAGCGTTGCCAGATGGGTGTCGAGATAGCGGCGGTTGTTAAGCCCGGTGAGCGCATCGGTGACTGCAAATTCGACCGATTCCGTGAGGCTTGCACGCAACCTGTCGGAATAGCGCTTGCGGCGAATCTGCGTGACACTGCGGGCCAGCAACTCATTGGGATCGAGCGGCCGCAGCAGGTAATCATTGACACCAAGCTCAAGCGCGCGGATCACCAACTCCTCCTCGCCCTGCTCGGCCACCACCAGCATCGGGATAAATCGGGTGCGTTCGAGCGAGCGCAGCTGAGAACAGAGCCGCAAAGGATCGTAGTCTTCCAGAGACGAGGAAACGATCACCAATTCATAGGGTTTGTCCGCCGCCTCGAAGAGTGCCGCCTGCGGGTCGCCGATCGCAGTGATCTCGGCAACACCATTGAGCGCCCGCGACATGCGCTCTTGCGTGTTGGCGCGGCTTTCGACCAGCAACACCATGCCCGGCTCTTCCAGCTTGCCCTGATGCGGCGCGAGAAGGGTTTCCAGACCAATACTGCGTGCTGTCTCTGCACGCAGACGTAGCTCGTCACTCAATGCCTTGAAGCGGATCAGGCTCTTGACCCGTGTCATGAGCTGGAGATCATTGACAGGCTTGGTCAGAAAGTCGTCAGCGCCTGCCTTGAGCCCGCGGACGCGATCCGCAGGCTGATCAAGAGCCGTGACCATGACCACCGGAATGTGCGCCGTCCGCGGATTGTTCTTGAGTCGTTCACAGACCTCGAAACCATCAATACCGGGCATCATGATGTCGAGCAGAATCAGATCGACCGGCGTCTGGTCGCAAATGGAGAGCGCGGTCATGCCATCGGCGGCGGTCAGCACCTCGAAATACTCGGCCATGAGGCGAGCCTCAAGAAGCTTCACATTGGCCGGAATGTCATCAACCACCAGAATGCGCGCGGTCATGTCAGTTCTCCACCCTCACGCATCGCCAAGATAGGTCTTGATGGTCTCGATGAATTTGGGCACCGAGATCGGCTTGGAAATATAGGCCTCGCACCCGCCCTGGCGGATGCGCTCCTCATCGCCCTTCATCGCAAATGCGGTGACGGCAATGATCGGAATCACATGCAGATCATCATCCTGCTTGAGCCATTTGGTGACCTCAAGGCCGGAGACTTCGGGCAGCTGGATATCCATCAAGATGAGATCGGGACGATGCTTGCGGGCAAGATCCATGGCCTCCAAACCGTTGCGGGTCTGGATCGTCTTGTAGCCTGACGCTTCGATCAGGTCCCGGAAGAGTTTCATGTTGAGTTCATTGTCCTCAACAATCATAACCTGCTTTGTCATATCCGATCCCATTCCCGATCCAGGCAGACCATCCGCCTGCCAGATCCTGTCGTTGCCGGTAGCCGGCGACCAAAATCACCGGCTTTCGGCTGACCCGGTCTACGGAAAATACGTTCCACAAGGCCGGTCCACGCTGTCACCTTAGTTCCATTAGGTTGAAAAAGTGGTAATCGGTCATTTCGAATACCGTGCATGACATTTCGGAAGGACAAGGCAACAATGGCGGACGCGGAAGAAACGGCAATTGCCGTGCTGGTCTGGCTTGCCGGCGAGCCAGAACTGATGGGCCGATTCCTGGCGCTGACCGGACTTGAGGCTTCCAACCTGCGCGAAGCCGCAAAGGAGCCCGGGTTCCTCGCCGGCGTTCTTGGCTTTCTGATGAGCCATGAGCCGACGCTGCTGGATTTCTGCGCGGCAACCAACACCAGGCCTGAAACGATTTCCCGCGCCTTCCAGGCGCTTGGCGGCGCCAGCGAGGCCGGTTGATGCGAATTCCTGACGCCGAACACGATGATTTGCACTTGAGCGAGCGGCCGTTGATCGTCTGCGACATTGACGAAGTCGTGCTGGAATTCGTGACGCCGTTCGAGGCATTCCTGATCGACAATGGCCACGAGCTGCGAGCCACGTCGTTCCGCCTGCACGGCAATGTATTCAAACGCACCGACGGAAGCGAAACGCCGGGCGATGAAGTCAGCGAACTGCTGGAAGCGTTTTTCGCAAGCCAGGACGAGTGGCAAACGCCGGTGATTGAAGCGGCCGATAGCCTGTCGCGGTTGTCCGAGCAAGCCGATATCGTGTTTCTGACCGCTATGCCGCCGCGCCACCGCGATGTGCGGCGAAGCCTGCTCTCGAGGCACGGATTTGACTATCCGATGATTGCGACGGAATCCCCGAAAGGCCCGGCGGTCATGGCCCTGCATGGCGCACGGGCTCAGCCGGTGGTGTTTGTCGATGACATTTTCGTCAATCTGCAATCGGTGCGCAAGCATGTGCCGCAAACCCTGCTGCTCAATCTGATGGCCAATGACACGTTTCGTGCGCTGGCGCCGCATCCCGGCGACGGGGTTGATATCGCGACCGACTGGCCGCACGCAGAAGCGCTGATCAAAGCTCATTTTGATGCAAGTGCTGGCTGACGTCGTTTCTCGCATCCGCACAGCGTTGCATTGTTTTGGCTCAAGCCTGTAACAGCTGCCCCATAAACCGGCATGCGCCGCCGGTGCTAAACACACCTTCCGGAGGTGGCTAGAACCAACAAAAACTGGACGAATATCAAGGCTCACGTGGCAAAGTCTCCGGCAGGTCAGGCAGGCTTGTGAGTCTGAAGATTATTGCGTAATCTGGCAATGTTCAACCTTTGTTCTTTTTTGCGAGCCAATGACCCAAGCTCCTTCCTCTACAGATCCGGTTCCCGGCTTCTGCCGCGATTGCCTGACACCTGCCGGTGCAGGACGGCGGTGCGTGAGCTGTGGCAGCCCGCGAATTGTCCGGCATGAGGAGATCAATGAGCTGACGCTTGCGCATGTGGATTGCGATGCTTTTTACGCGACGGTGGAAAAACGCGACAACCCGGAGCTTGCCGACAAGCCTGTGATCATTGGCGGCGGAAAACGCGGCGTTGTCTCGACCTGCTGTTATATCGCGCGGATTCATGGCGTGCGCTCGGCGATGCCGATGTTCAAGGCGCTGGACGCCTGCCCGGACGCGGTGGTGATCAAGCCGGACATGGAGAAATATGTGCGCGTCGGGCGCGAAGTCCGGCGGTTGATGGAAGAACTCACACCGCTGGTGCAGCCGATTTCGATCGACGAGGCGTTTCTCGACCTTGCCGGCACCGAGAAGCTGCACAAGGACACCCCTGCCCGCACACTGGCGCGCTTTGCCGCACGAGTGGAAGCAGAAATCGGCATAAGTCTGTCTGTGGGGCTGTCCTACTGCAAGTTCCTCGCCAAGGTCGCCTCCGATCTCGACAAGCCGCGCGGCTTTTCGGTGATCGGCAAGCACGAGGCCATAGAGTTTCTCAAGCCACGCCCGGTCACAATGATCTGGGGCGTCGGCAAGGCCTTTGCGGCTACTCTGGAACGCGACGGCATCCGCACCATCGGGCAATTGCAGACGATGGACCAAACCGCGCTGATGCGCAGCTATGGAGTGATGGGCAAGCGGCTTTATCATCTGGCGCGGGGCGAAGATGAGCGCACGGTCCATCTCAATGAAGGCGCCAAAAGCGTGTCTGCCGAAACTACCTTCAATTCGGATCTGTCTGAAGCCAAGGACCTGGTGCCGGTGCTCAGACGTTTGTCTGAAAAAGTCTCGGCCCGGCTTAAAGCTTCGGACATCGCAGGCCAGACGGTGGTGCTCAAGCTCAAGACCGCCGATTTCAAAAGCCGGACGCGCAATTTCAAACTGGAAGACCCGACGATGCTGGCCGACCGGATTTTCCGTACCGGCATGCATCTGCTTGAGCGTGAACTCGGTCAGGACCGGTTCCGGCTGATCGGCATCGGCGTATCTGACCTCACCGATGCGGCGCGCGCCGACCCGCCCGATCTGGTCGACCCGGCAGCAGCGCGTCGCGCAGTGGCGGAAGGCGCCATCGACAAGGTGCGACAAAAATTCGGTCGAGACATTGTCGAAACAGGATACACTTTCGGTACGTCACGAAGGACTCGGCAGGCGGAGGAGGACTGAGCCGACTTCAGGTTCGGTTTGCACGCGGAGTTTTGACATGACAATTACTCTGCCGATCAACGGGATTGGTGAAGACGTGGGAGCATTCTGAACCATGACATCTTCTTCCTTGCGCGAGCGGTTGCTATTGCCAGCCGGAGTGCTGATCGCCGGGCTGCTGTTTGCGGCACTCGTCTATGCCGCGTTGACCGAAGTTGGTGGAAAGAATTCCGCAGCACTGGTTGCGGATGCTTTTTTGAACGGCAGGATGTGGGTTGAAACCTGCTTCGATCTCGACTGCGCCAGTTTTGACGGGCGGACCTATGTGGTGTTTCCGCCATTCCCGGGCGTCGCTGCGATGCCTCTGGCGGCCATCGGCGGGGCTACAACATTCGGATTTATCCCTCTGACAATACTCTGTTTTTTATTGTCATTGTTGATTTGGATCCGTGTCTTCCGGCGGTTGGGAGTGAGGTATCCGGCATGGATCTGGCTGGTGCTGGCGGTCGGCTTTTCCAGCCCCTTGTTCTTTGTCACCATCCGTGGCGACGGTATCTGGTTCTTCGCCCATTCAATTGGGTTCCTGATGACCACTCTGGCCATTCACGAGGCGTTGGCCGGCCGTCTGTTGAGCGCAGGCGTGGCGATATCCTGTGCGTTCTTAAGTCGCCAGATGAGCATTTTCTACGTACCGCTGCTTTTGGTCTTTTCGTTGCGGACCGACGAGCCGCTATGGTCGGCAATGCCGGACAAGATCAACCGGACCATCAAGCTGGGGATCCCGTTGATTGCAGCGATTGGCATCTATCTGCTCTACAATCAGGCCCGCTTCGGCTCGCCGTTCGATAGCGGCTACGCCTATATCGACTATCCACCCGGCATCCTGAAAGAACGCCTGGCCTCACATGGGTTGTGGAGCCTGAGCTATGTTCCATTCAATCTCTACCATGCGCTGGTGCAGGGATTTCATGCCCGCTTCGAGGGGCCTGGACATATGGATCTGGTGGGAATCGACCGTTTCGGCACCGCTTTCCTGGTGGCGAGCCCATGGTTGGCGATGCTGTTTTTCACCCCGATCAACCGCCGCACGGTGTTTTCCGCGCTGTTGGTGGCGGGGCTGATCACGGTGATGCTGTTTTATCACTCCAACGGCTACACCCAGTATAATGTCCAGCGCTATATGCTCGACTGGCTGCCGGCAGCACTGGTGATGCTGGCCTATGCAATTCAGCGTCAAAAATCTCCGCTGTTTCCTCTGGCCGTGCTGTGGGGCATGGGACTGAACGCCGTCACCATCGCCACGGTTGCGGTTGTCAATTAGAGCGTCGCGGCCGGAACAAACCACGAAGCACGCCTACCTGCGTCTCAGCCTAAACCAGCTCGACATCCAGCACCCCGGGGGCTGCCTTCAAGGCCGAAGCGAGTTGCGGTGAAATCTTGTAGCGATCAGGCAGTGTTACCTCGATTTCGCGGCGGCCATCATCCTTGATCATGACGAAGGACACCTGCCCTTCGCCACGCGACTTGAGATGCGTGGTGACCGAATTGAGCGGCTTGGCATCGCGCATATAGACCCTGAGGGCAGATTGGCCGCGCGCGGCGCGATCCTCAAGCGAATCAGCCGTCTGAATGCGCAGCCCGATGCCTTCGGGCCGTTCTTCCGCCGTGACTGTGATGACAATCGATTTGCCCGGCTCGAGCAGGTCCCGGTAGAGCGCCAGACCTTCAGAAAACAACACCGCTTCATACTGACCAGAGCTGTCGGAAAACGCGACGATACCCATCTTGTTGCCGGTGCGGGTCTTGCGTTCCTGCTTGCTGGTCACCGTGCCCGCCAGCCGTCCCGCAGTCGCGCCCGCCTTCACCGAGACCGAGAAATCAGCCCAGGTCTGAACCCGCATCTTGGCGAGCAGATCATTATAGGAATCAAGCGGGTGCGCGGAGAGATAAAACCCCAGCGCCTGATACTCGCGGTGTAGCTTTTCAGCCGGCAGCCACGGCATCGCGGCAGGCAATTGAATGGTTTCGGCTTCAGTCGCACCGCCGCCACCGATGCCGAACATGTCGCTCTGGCCGCTGATGCGGTTTTCCTGAGCACGCTGGGCAAAGCCCAAAACACGGTCCAGCCCGCCGCTCAGCATTGCCCGGTCGTGACCGAAACAGTCGAATGCGCCGGCAGCTATCAGGCTTTCGAGCACACGGCGGTTGACCTGGCGCGGATCGATGCGGGTGCAGAAATCCTCGAGCGAGGCAAAAGGTTCGTCTCCGCGAACCGCGACAATATGTTCGACGGCGGCTTCGCCAACGCCCTTGATGGCTGCCAGCGCGTAGTAGATCTTGTTGTCGCCGGTCTCGAAATGGCGAAAGCTGGTCTGCACCGATGGCGCCACAACCTCGATCTCGAGCCGTCTGGCATCCTGACGGAAATCGACAAGCTTGTCGGTGTTCGACATATCCAGCGTCATCGAGGCTGCGAGAAACTCGACCGGATAATGCGCCTTGAGATAGGCAGTCTGATAGGACACGATGCCGTAGGCGGCGGCGTGGGATTTGTTGAAGCCGTAATTGGCGAATTTGGCGAGCAGGTCGAAGATCAGATTGGCCTGCGGCTTGGACACCTTGCGTTCTACTGCGCCCTCGACAAAACGGGCGCGCTGCTTGTCCATCTCCTCCTTGATCTTCTTGCCCATGGCGCGGCGCAGAAGGTCGGCTTCGCCGAGCGAGTAGCCGGCAAGAACCTGGGCGATCTGCATCACCTGCTCCTGGTAGACGATAACGCCCTGCGTTTCAGCGAGCAGGCCATCGATCTTGGGATGGATCGAGGCCAGTTCTTCTTCGCCGTGCTTGCGGGCGTTGTAGACCGGGATATTCTCCATCGGGCCAGGACGGTAGAGCGCCACAAGCGCAATGATGTCCTCGATGCGGTCGGGCCGCATGCCGATGAGCGCCTTGCGCATGCCTGCGGATTCCACCTGGAACACACCGACAGTCTCGCCGCGCGAGAGCATTTCATAGGTCGGCTTGTCATCAAGCGGCAAGGCTTCAAGATCGATGGTGATGTTGCGCTTGGCGATAAAACCGACCGCCGTCTTGAGCACCGTGAGCGTTTTCAGTCCGAGAAAGTCGAACTTGACCAGTCCCGCCTGCTCTACCCATTTCATGTTGAACTGGGTGACCGGCATGTCCGAGCGCGGATCACGGTACATCGGCACCAGTTGCGACAGCGGCCGGTCGCCGATGACGATACCGGCGGCGTGGGTGGAAGCGTGACGGTATAGCCCCTCGAGCTTCTGGGCGATATCGAGCAGGCGGCCGACGGCGGGCTCGTTCTCCACTTCCTCGGCAAACCGCGGCTCTTCCTCGATCGCCTTGTGGAGCGGCGTCGGGGCAGCGGGGTTATTGGGCACCAGCTTGCAGATGCGGTCGACCAGACCATATGGCATTTCCAGCACCCGGCCGACGTCGCGCAGCGCCGCGCGCGCCTGCAAGCTTCCGAAGGTGATGATCTGCCCAACCTGCTCGCGGCCATATTTCTTCTGCACATAGCGGATCACTTCTTCGCGGCGATCCTGGCAGAAGTCGATGTCAAAGTCGGGCATCGACACACGGGCGGGATTGAGAAAGCGTTCGAACAACAGCGAAAAACGCAAAGGGTCGACATCGGTGATGGTCAACGCATAGGCCACAAGCGAACCCGCGCCGGAGCCACGCCCGGGCCCCACCGGAATGCCCTGATCCTTGGCCCATTTGATGAAGTCGGCCACGATAAGAAAGTAACCGGGAAACTTCATGTTCTCGATGATGTCGAGTTCAACCTGCAGCCGCTCGCGGTAATCGGCTTCCGAATACCCCTCGGCGAGACCAATACGCGCCAACCGGCGTTCAAGTCCCTCGATCGATTGCCGCCTGAGTTCGCTGGCTTCGGCGGCAAGGGCTGCCTGGGGATCGTCCTCACCACCACCGGTAAAGCGGGGCAGAATCGGAGCACGGCTCTCGACGATGGCACTGCACCGGCGGGCAATTTCTATGGTGTTTTCCAGCGCTTCGGGAATATCCGCAAACAGCTCGGTCATTTCCGAGCGGGATTTGAGACAATTGTCCACACTCAAGCGCGGCCGGCGATCATCCGACATCACTGCGTTGTTGGCCACGGCCATCAACGCATCATGAGCTTCGTAATCATCGGGAGTAGGAAAGAACGCCTCGTTGGTGGCAACCAGAGGCACCTCGGCGTCGTAAGCGAGCGCAATCATCCTGGCCTCATGAGCCCGGTCAAATCGACCCTGGCGCTGCAATTCCAGATACAACCGGTCGCCGAATACATGCTTGAGGCACTCAAGGCGCGCCCTCGCCTGCTCTGGGTGCCCATCACGCATTGCATGGTCAACAGGTCCGCCAGCGGCGCCGGTGATCGCGATCAACCCGTCTGCGCCCTGCTGCAGCCAGGACAGCATGATATGGGCCCTGTCATTGCTGTCGCTGGTGTCACCGCCAAGATAGGCTTGGCTCACGAGGGCCACGAGCCGGTCATAACCGGCCGGCGTCGCGGCATACAAAACAATCGACGGCATCTTCTGCAGATGATCGCGGTGCGAGCGGCGATCTCCGGACTGGCCGTCCTCCATGTCGATATCTAGCTGACAACCGATGAGCGGCTGAATTCCCGCCTCCATGGCCTTGATCGAGAATTCCAGCGCGCCGAAAAGATTGTTGGTGTCGGTGATCGCAAGCGCAGGCTGGTCGTCAGACACCGCCCGCTTGATCAGCGTCTTGATCGGAAGCGCACCTTCCAGCAGCGAATAGGCGGAATGCACCCGCAGATGCACAAAGCCGGGCCAATTGCCGGCTCCACGATCGTCAGCCTGTTTGCCGCGCTCTCGCGCCTGCTCTGTTCCTGCAGCCAGATTGGCCAGCAGTTTCGCCGACTTGCTTTCCCGCGCCATTGATGTCCTCTGCCGTCTGATCCGCCATCCGACACCGTGCCGGTACGATCAAAGACTCAAACGTTAATTGTGAGGACCCGGACCATAAAGTCCAGAGCATGTGCGGCTAAATCACCATGGGTTCACAGCACGAGGGCGACCCATTTTCTTCAAAGGCCTAAACCTTGCGCCTCTCGGGTCGAAACATTCCCCAAACCCTCGGGAAAGCCTCGACGCGCAAAACCGTATTCAGGCCAAATATCAACAGTCACTCAAGTTCAGAATTTCAGTAAAATCAGAAGGCCATCGCGAGTACGGCGAAGCTCGCCACAAACAGGGACATGGAAACGAAAGCGGCAATATCACGGGCAAATGCAGTCATGATCAACTCCTATTAATTCGCTCTATGTATTTCTTGTGTTCCATTTTTGTTCTCATGTCAATTGTAATTGGAGCGATTTTCGGCACCCCACGTTTTGGAGGTTCCAGCGCTTGGGTGGAGAAGAAACTCGGAGCTTTCAAACAGGACTGGCGCATGCCGCGCATGGTGACCGCAGCCAATAAAAAAGCCCGGACGCTGGCGTCCGGGCTCTCGAAATTTGTGCTTTAAAAAGCAGCTTAGTTGCAGGCGTCCTTGAGACCCTTGCCAGCCGAAAACTTCGGCACGTTACGTGCAGGAATATCAACTTCCTTGCCGGTCTGCGGGTTACGGCCCTTCGAAGCTTCGCGACGCGAAACAGTGAAGTTGCCAAAGCCGATCAGACGGACGTCGCCGCCATTCTTGAGCTCACCGGTAACAGTTTCAAAAACTGCTTCGACAGCCGAAGTTGCATCACCCTTGCTGAGGCCCGATTTCTCGGCCACAGCGGCCACGAGTTCATTCTTGTTCATTTCCGTCCCTTTCTGGCGTTATGTCGACTCATTTCGTTCGATGGCGTGATCCTACCCATCTCGACGTCCCGCGCAACCAAACTCCCCGGAAACCCGCGCTTTATAAAGGCTTTTCACAGGGAAAACGTTACTTTGCGGTTCCATGAGCAGGCGAAACGCTCCGAAATCATGTTGTTACCCATGACAACGTCCCCTTTCGGAACACCCTGCCCTATGACAGCGCCTGCGAACACGAAAACGGGCGGAAGATTCTCCCGCCCGTCAGGTCTTCAGATATGTGCCGAGGCCTAGTGTGCGATGGTGGCTCCACCATCTTCACCGGCTTCGGCTGCAATCGGGGCTTCCGGCTTAGCATCGGGATCCCAGGTAATCGCTTCCGGCATTCTGACCAGCGCGTGACGCAGCACGTCGCCCATCTTTGCCACCGGAATGATTTCCAGCCCGTTTTTGACATTGTCCGGAATCTCGGGGAGATCGCGGGCGTTGTCTTCCGGAATCATCACGGTCTTGATGCCACCGCGCAGTGCCGCCAACAACTTTTCCTTGAGGCCACCAATCGGCAGGATTCGGCCACGCAGGGTGATCTCACCAGTCATGGCAACATCACGGCGCACCGGAATACCGGTCATGATCGACACGATCGCCGTTGCCATTCCGACACCGGCCGAAGGACCATCCTTCGGTGTGGCACCTTCAGGCACATGAACGTGAATATCGCGCTTGTCGAACATTGGCGGCTCAATGCCGAAATCAACCGCCCGCGAACGGACATAAGAGGCCGCCGCCGAAATTGATTCCTTCATCACATCGCGCAGATTGCCGGTCACGGTCATCTTGCCCTTGCCGGGCATCATGACACCTTCGATGGTCAGCAGTTCGCCACCAACTTCGGTCCAGGCCAACCCGGTGACCACACCAACCTGATCGTCGAACTCGGCCTCGCCATAGCGGAAGCGCGGCACGCCGAGATAATCAGCCAGGTTTTCCTCAGTCACACTGACCTTTTTCACCCCGGTCTTGAGGATCTCGGTCACAGCCTTGCGCGACAGCTTCATCAATTCGCGTTCGAAGTTACGCACACCGGCTTCACGTGTGTAGGTGCGGGCAATCTGCAACAGCGCGCCGTCGGTGATCTCGAATTCCTCCGGACGCAGCGCATGATCACGCACGGCCTTGGGAAGGAGATGCCTGCGGGCAATCTGCTGTTTCTCATCCTCGGTGTAACCGGCGATGCGGATCACTTCCATACGGTCCATCAGCGGCGCTGGAATGTTGAGCGTATTGGCCGTGGTGATGAACATCACGCTCGAGAGGTCATACTCAACTTCGAGGTAGTGGTCCATGAACGTCGAATTCTGTTCCGGATCGAGCACCTCGAGCAATGCCGACGATGGATCACCACGGAAATCCTGACCCATCTTGTCGATCTCGTCGAGCAAGAACAGCGGGTTGGTTTTCTTGGCCTTCTTCATCGACTGGATGACCTTGCCGGGCATCGAACCGATGTAAGTGCGGCGATGGCCACGGATTTCGGCCTCGTCACGAACGCCGCCAAGCGCCATGCGGACATATTCGCGACCGGTCGCCTTGGCGATCGACTTGGCAAGCGAAGTCTTGCCGACGCCGGGAGGTCCAACGAGGCAGAGGATCGGTCCCTTGATCTTGGAGGACCGCGCCTGCACGGCAAGATATTCGACGATCCGCTCCTTGACCTTTTCGAGGCCGAAGTGATCTTCGTCGAGCACCTTTTCGGCGGCGTTGAGATCTATCTTGACGCGGGATTTCTTGCCCCAGGGCAAGCCCAGCAGCCAATCGAGATAATTGCGAACGACAGTGGCTTCCGCCGACATCGGGCTCATCTGCTTGAGTTTCTTGAACTCGGCATCAGCCTTTTCGCGGGCTTCCTTGGACAGCTTGGTCTTGGCTATCCGGCCTTCCATTTCGGTCATCTCGTCGCGGCCGTCGTCGCCGTCGCCAAGCTCCTTCTGGATCGCCTTCATCTGCTCATTGAGATAATATTCGCGCTGGGTCTTCTCCATCTGCCGCTTGACGCGGGAGCGGATGCGCTTTTCAACCTGAAGAACAGAGATCTCGCCTTCCATGAAGCCGAGCGACTTTTCCAGCCGTCCCTTGACCGAGACGGTCGACAGCATGTCCTGCTTTTCAGGAATCTTGATCGACAGATGCGAAGCCACGGTATCAGCGAGCTTCGAGTAATCATCGATCTGGCTGGCCGCACCGACGACTTCGGGCGAGATCTTCTTGTTGAGCTTGACGTAGTTTTCGAACTCGGAAACCACCGAACGCGACAGCGCTTCGATCTCGACCGGGTCTTCCTCTGGCTCGGCAAGCTCGACGGCACGCGCTTCATAATAGTCATCGCGATCAGTGTATTCAACGATCTCGGCGCGCGCACGGCCCTCGACCAGCACCTTGACGGTGCCATCGGGGAGCTTCAGGAGCTGCAGTACATTGGCAATGGTGCCTATATCATAAATGCCCGACGGTTCCGGATCGTCGTCGCTGGCATTGATCTGGGTGGCAAGCATGATCTGCTTGTCAGATCCCATGACTTCCTCAAGCGCCTTGATCGATTTTTCGCGGCCAACAAACAGCGGCACGATCATGTGCGGAAAGACAACGATATCGCGCAACGGAAGAACGGGATAGACACCTGCCTCTTCGGGCGCCTGTGATGAACTCACATTTTTGTCCGGCATATTGTTTCCTTTCGTGGCCTGTCCTGGCCGATTGGCAACGCGGCACACGGTCCCGGTAGATCCAGCAACCGCCATTTGCGTCCTTATAAGGGACAAAGCCCTTTCCAGTCTAATTGGAGAACCGGCGCCCCGGTTTCAAGTCGGATCAGTTCCGGCAAATCGTTTCATCACCGATTCGTGACATTATTAGACACTGAAAGTGGCGGGAAGCTGGTGTGACGGCAAAAGCGTCACCGATTATTCCGGCTCAGGCAGCGCCGATACCGGCCTTCAACCCGCCTGGCGAACCAGGCGGTTGTCAATGGCCGGTCCAGTTTCACGCTCTCCAGCTTGATCTCGGGCACGCGCGCAAACGGAGGTTCAAGGCCGAAAGTGGCTTTATAAAACGCCCCGATTCTCCTGAAAGTTGCGGTTTCAGTGAATTCAAAGGCTTTTTCCAGGCGGAGATCCTGGCGCACCACCGTCGCATTCAAGCCGAGGCCATGAGTTTGGCTTATGCGGAGGATTACCCGCTCTGTCTTGCTTGGCACAGGTGATGCTTTCTGCCCCCGGTAAATCAGCAAATCCCCATCCAGCGCAAGTTCGCTACCGTCAATTTGCGAAACGACCCATTGATAGGCCGCATTGCGGCTCGAGTAGCGTCCGGCGTTGTAGTCCGCGAACCTGTATATTTTCCGGGTATACCCGCTTCGATATCCCAGCAATTGCCGCGTTCCCGCCAGAAGGCCGCCGCGGCGAGTGTAGAGAAAATCTCTTACCCGGTAGATGTCTTCAAGATTCAGTGGCCTGTCCAAATAACGGCGTTCGAACTCGAGCGCCGAGGCCACAGACACCTGCATGGACCCGATGGTGGTGATTTCATTCTGAGCCTCAAAGAACTCGCCGGCGCCCAGGCCATAATCGGTGTCGAGTTGGATCAGGAACCTGATCGAGAGGATTTCCCCGATCAGCTTGCGGTAGGCCAGATCGATATCGCGTTCTGTCCTGGCGGCCAGCAAACGAGCAAACAGACGCCTCTTGATCGATGGATCAACGACGAATATCCCGCGCAAACCGAAGGCCTTGAAATCGGTTTCCTCCAGCCAGTTCTGGAATGCAGAAACGGCTCGCTTGCCGAGGCCGTGAACCGGTGGGTTGGCCTTGAAATTCGATTCCTGATCTATCGTTGCAATCAGCGCACAGACGTTCTCGGCATTGGGTGAGAGCCCGGAAAACCTCAAGGACCAGAGAATGTCATCGGCCCAGCCAGCGACATCTTTGAGCTTCGGTTGCGCCAGACGGACAAGGCGGTGAGTTTGGCGATGGCTGAGGACGTGGTGTTCTGCCCCCGCATTTGGTCGGGTCAACTCTTTTGCCAGCAGCGGGGGAAACTGGAGAGTGGCGACGGCACACATGGTGAGCAGCCCAACCCGGCACATGCGAGGCAAGCGTTTTAAAACCACTCTCGCCCTCCCCGAATGATCCAAAACTCTGGCGCCACCCTAAGCACCTGATCGCCGGGAGACAACATTCGAATGGCGGTGGACGTTTACCGGGAATGCATGCTTGAAAATGCAAACGGGCCCCGAAGGGCCCGCTCAAACATTGTATGGATCTGATCAGTGACCGGCAGATTATGCCGAAGCTGAATCCTTGGTTTCGCCGTCCCGCTCCGCGTAGATATAGAGCGGACGCGCATTGCCGGTCACCACATCGTCGGAGATGACGACTTCGCGTACACCTTCGAGTGTCGGCAGTTCGAACATGGTATCGAGCAGGATTTTCTCCATGATCGAGCGTAGTCCGCGTGCACCGGTTGCACGGATAATGCCGCGCTTGGCAATCTCAACCAGCGCACTATCGTGGAATGTGAGTTCCACATCTTCCATCTCGAACAGGCGCTGATACTGCTTGACCAGAGCGTTCTTGGGCTCGGTCAGGATCTGAATCAGAGCTGATTCATCAAGATCTTCAAGCGTTGCCAACACCGGCAGACGACCGATGAATTCCGGTATCAGGCCGAACTTCACCAGATCTTCAGGCTCGAGCTCGCGCAAGACGGCACCGACACGGCGTTCGTCCTGGGCGCGGACATTGGCGCCAAATCCGATCGAGGTCTTTTCGCCACGCGCGGAAATGATCTTGTCGAGGCCGGCAAAGGCGCCGCCGCAGACAAACAGGATGTTGGTGGTGTCGACCTGCAGGAATTCCTGCTGCGGATGCTTGCGGCCGCCTTGCGGAGGTACCGAGGCAACCGTGCCTTCCATAATCTTCAACAGCGCCTGCTGGACGCCCTCGCCCGAAACGTCGCGGGTGATCGAAGGGTTGTCCGATTTGCGCGAAATCTTGTCGACCTCATCGATGTAGACAATGCCGCGCTGAGCGCGTTCAACATTGTAATCAGCCGACTGCAGCAGCTTGAGAATGATGTTCTCGACATCCTCACCGACATAACCGGCTTCTGTCAGTGTCGTGGCATCTGCCATTGTGAACGGCACATCAATGATGCGCGCCAGTGTCTGCGCCAGATAAGTCTTGCCGCAACCGGTCGGGCCGACGAGCAGGATGTTGGACTTGGCCAGTTCAACTTCACCAGACTTGGACGAGTGGTTGAGCCGCTTGTAGTGGTTATGAACCGCCACAGACAGGATCTTTTTGGCCTGGTGCTGGCCGATCACATACTCATCGAGAGTAGCGATGATCTCTTGCGGGGTAGGTACACCATCACTCGCCTTCACCATCGAGGATTTGTTTTCCTCGCGGATGATGTCCATGCACAATTCCACGCATTCATCACAGATGAACACGGTAGGACCGGCAATGAGTTTGCGCACTTCATGCTGGCTCTTGCCGCAGAAAGAGCAATAAAGGGTATTCTTGGAATCGCCGCCGTTGCTGCCGCTGACCTTGCTCATTTCACTTTCCTTCCCGCAATCCCGGCATTAAGCCCGGATGTATGGCGCCTGAGCACCCAAACGCCATGACGTTGAGGCCTACAGGCAATTTCGGGGTACAAACCCGACCATCAGGTAACCATTCCTGTGGCCGGTGGCAACGAATCCCCGTCAATCTGGCAATGCTACGCCAGAGAAATTGAACATAGACTTAACGTCTATATTAGCGAGCTCAGGCTCTTGCGCCACCCCAAGCACACACAAACGTGTTGCAGGAGTAGCGCAATGGCCTTGAAAACAACGCTTGGTTCGAAACAAAAGACCCCGATCCGCTGCTTAAGAGTCGGTCTCGACATATTCGCGCTTATCAATGACGCGGTCGATAAGACCAAATCCGAGTGCTTCATCTGCAGTCATGAAGTGGTCGCGGTCCAAGGTCTTTTCAACTGTTTCGTAGTCCTGACCGGTGTGCTTGACATAGATGTCATTGAGCCGGCGCTTCATCTTGATGATGTCCTGCGCATGACGCTCGATGTCCGATGCCTGCCCCTGGAACCCGCCGGAAGGCTGGTGCACCATGATGCGGGCGTTGGGCGTGGCAAAGCGCATGCCCTTCTCGCCGGCCGCCAGCAGGAGCGACCCCATCGAGGCCGCCTGGCCGACGCACAGGGTCGAAACCGCAGGCCGGATGAACTGCATGGTGTCATAAATCGCCATGCCGGCAGTGACTACGCCACCGGGCGAATTGATGTAGATCGCGATTTCCTTTTTCGGATTCTCGGCTTCGAGAAACAGAAGCTGGGCGCAGACCAGTGTTGCCATATGATCTTCGACCGGGCCGGTGATGAAGATGATCCGCTCCTTGAGGAGCCGCGAATAAATATCGTAGGACCGTTCGCCGCGGTTTGTCTGTTCAACGACCATGGGCACCAGGGCCATGGCGTTATCAACTGTATTTTTCATTGCGCTTCCCTTGTCAAACGGCCCGGCAGACATCACTGTCCGCTGGGAATCAATCTCTTTGAACTCACTACATAGAGTGTGCCCCCCCGACGCTTCAAGACGCAAGGCGGCGAAACAGCTTGGAACTGTTGTTCTCACGACTGACGTTAAAGTGAAGTTACGGTTTTGAATTTGTCTGAAATTGAGTGCCTTTTTCAGAATGGCCGCTCGGGTTTTCGCTATTTTCCCGGACAAACTCCAGATATCACGACAAACCGCGCGCCAAAAGCCGGTCCAGCCCGGTATCCACACCGCTGGGCAATTCCGAAACGGCCTTGCGAATCTTTCTCGATGAAGGAAAACGGGGCTCCACGGCATCTTGCTCGTTCCGCAAAAAGTTAACGTTTTGCTTTCCTCACGCTCAAGAGTACGGCACACTCCCCCGATCAAGTCGCGGAGACGGCCGCTAAAGAGCCACTCCCGCAACAAGGGAGCGTGTGTCATGTCTGAGTTTTCCTCCATCCGCCGCGGAATTGCCGCAACCATTCTGGCGGTATCAGTCGCCTCGCCAGCACTTGCGGGCAGCAGAACGCTGGCCTGCTATCAGCAGGTTCACCAGCCTGCAGTCTACAAAACCGTACATCAACAAGTCGTGGTCAGGCCCGGCGGCGTGGTCCACGAAACCATTCCGGCCCGCTATGGCCAGATCACCGAACAGGTGCTGGTCGAGCCGGAGCGGCTCATCGCCCGACAGATTCCGGCGGTGGTCAGAACCGTGCACCAGACGGTGATGGTGCGCGCGAAATCTGTTGGCTGGGAATGGCGTCATGTCAACGGCGTCAAAACGCTCTGCAAAGTCATGCTTCCTGCGCAATATGCGACGAGAGCCCAGACTGTAGTCGTACAGCCTGCCCGCACCGTGCATGAACGTTTGCCTGCACGCTACGCGCATCGCACCCGCACTGTTGTGATCGAGCCCGCCCGCACCATCGCCCGGCAAGTCCCGCCGGTCATCAAGACCGTGGCGCGCACCGTGGAAATCCGCCCCGCCTCCGCCGGCTGGGTGCAGGTGTCAGGCAAAAGCCGCTGCCATTGATCCCGAGGATCCAGCCGTTCTGACATCCAAGAGCCGCCTCGCTTCGAATGGGCGGCTTTTTTTGCGGATTTTCCCCCGCCAATTGAAGCAGGAACCAAAGTGCGGATTTTCTCACATCTCAATCCGCGATAAGCCACGCGCATGACAACGCACCAGCTTTCCGTTTCGCAGAATCCGCGTGACCCCGATTTCGTCCAGAACCCTTATGGCTTCTATGCCGAAATGCACCGTGCCTCTCCGGTCTTCTTCTGGGAGGATTATGGCATGTGGTGCGTGGCGGGCTATGATCAGGTCAATGGCCTGTTGCGTGACCGGCGGTTCGGCCGTGAGAACCGCTGGGGCGCGCCGCTGAATCCGGTCACGTGTCGCGGTCATCTCAGTGATTTTGACCGGATTGAAAGCGGCTCGCTGCTCGAACGCGAACCACCGGCCCACACCCGCCTCAGGACGCTGATCAACCGTGCCTTCGTGTCCCGCTCGGTGGAGCGGCTGCGGCCACGTATCAGTACGCTCGCCAATGAACTGATCGATGCGCTGCCCGCCGGCGAAGCATTCGATCTGCTACCGTCGTTCGCAACACCAATCCCGCTCACGGTGATTTGCGAATTGCTCGGCGTGCCGGTGAAACGCGCTGATGATTTGCTCTCCTGGTCGCATGCGATGTGCGAAATGTATGTGCCGCAGCGCAGCCACGAAACCGAGGAACGAGCCAACCAGGCCTCTGCCAATTTCGGTGCATTTTTGACGGCGCATATCGAAGAGCACAGACACACCAATGCCGATGACCTGCTGTCGGCGCTGATTGCGGTGCGTGACACCGGTGAAAAGCTCACTGACGACGAACTCATTTCCACTTGCGTTCTGCTGCTCAATGCCGGCCATGAAGCCACCGTGCACCAGACCGGCAATGCGGTGAAAACCATCCTCGACCAGGGCGGCGATCCACGGCGTTTTTTCGGCACGCCAGAGGCCGCGGCAGCGAGTGTCGAAGAGGCGTTGCGGTTTGATGCGCCGCTGCACATGTTCACCCGTTTCGCCTATAAGGACATCGATCTCGGACCGGTGACGCTCAAGCCCGGTGAACAGGTGGCGCTGCTGCTGGGTGCTGCCAATCGCGACCCGTCCGCTTTCGAGGTGCCGGACGAATTCCGTCCCGGCAGACCGGACCAGAAAAATGTGAGCTTTGGGGCCGGCCTGCATTTTTGCATCGGCGCTCCGCTGGCGCGGCTCGAGTTGCAGGAATCGCTGTCGGTGCTGTTTTCCCGGCTCCCCGATCTCAAGCTGAAGGCCGAGCCACGCTATCGTAACAGCTATCATTTCCACGGACTTGAGCGCCTGATAGTCAGCTAATGCCAGTTGCATCCTTCAATCGCACCCTCCAGTGCGCCGGGTAGCTCCACAAAGGATACGGCGACATCTCGGGAATATTTATATTAGCAATCTCTCACTTAATGTCGTTTCCGAATGCATTACATTAGATCTTTATAACATAGTCTTTGCGAGTCGTTTCAAGCACTTCCCAACTTCCCTTGAAGCCCGGCCTGAGGATGAAACTGTCGCCGGTTTTGACGGTGACAACCTCGCCGCCATCCTCCGAAATCACCGACACACCTTCAAGGATGTGGCAGTACTCCCACTCGTCATAGGTGATCCGCCACTTGCCCGGCGTCGACTGCCAGATACCACAATAGAGCCCATCGCGGTCTTCAAGATTCCAGGTGGTATGGACCGGATCACCGGAGATGACTTTTTCAGCCTCTGGTCTTGAGACTTCCGCCTCAACGGCGGGGCTGACGGGGATGAGATGTGGCTTGTTCATGATGGCTCGCCTTAAATCGCTGAAACCAATCTGTAGACCGCTCCGATACGGATCAGCAAGGGCGTTGAAGCTCACGGTTTCGCGCGTGATCTTGCCGATCCGGAGTGGCTATGGCGATGCGCCGACCTGTCAGCAGACCTGGTTGCCGCATTCGCTGATGGTGAATTCGTCGGCAGGTTCGGTCAGCGATCCGTCAAACTGACGGCCATCGGCACATTGGGCACGGGCTTCAAATGTCAGGCGACCCGCCAGCTCGCCTTCCTTGATGTTGACATAATAATCAACGGCGCATTGCTTCTCCATGGCGAGCTGCTCCGACAGCTGATCCAGCCAAGCCGGATTGGCTGATTGCGCCTGAGCCAGTGGCATCAGCGCCAAGCTCATGGCGACTGCGATAACCAGAGATTTCGGAGTGATTTGGGACATGGGGCCTCCACCAATTGAGTTCGGGTGGAAGTCTAGCTCCAATCACTACGCATGGCCTTGTTACAGATCAAACGGCCCGGCATCAGATGCCGGGCCGTTCATATTCAATGCACAATGCGACGGATCACGCCTTGGCGAGCGCCTGCTCGAGATCGGCGATGATGTCCTTGACGTCTTCAATACCAATTGACAGCCGGACCACGTCGGGGCCAGCGCCCGCAGCAGTCTGCTGCTCCGGCGTCAACTGGGCGTGGGTGGTCGAGGCTGGATGGATGACCAGCGAGCGGGTGTCGCCGATATTTGCCAGATGCGAGAACATCTCCAGGCCTTCGACGAACTTGACGCCGGAATCATAGCCGCCCTTGAGGCCGAAGGTGAAGACAGCGCCGGCGCCCTTGGGGGCGTAACGCTGCTGCAGTGCGTGGTTTTCGTGCCCCGGCAGGCCGGCATAGTGCACCCAGCTGACCTTGTCGTGCTTGGACAGCCATTCAGCAACAGCCAGCGCATTGTCGCAATGGCGTTGCATACGCAGTCCCAGCGTTTCCGCGCCAGTCAGGATCATGAAAGCATTGAACGGCGAAATCGCAGGACCAAGGTCGCGCAAACCGAGCACGCGGCAGGCGATTGCAAAGGCAAAATTGCCAAAACTCTCGTGCAGCACTATGCCGCCATATTCCGAGCGCGGCTCCGACAAAGACGGATATTTACCGGATTTCGACCAATCGAACGATCCGCCATCGACAATGATGCCGCCCATGGAGTTGCCGTGGCCACCGATGAATTTGGTCAGCGAGTGGATGACGATGTCGGCGCCGTGGTCGATCGGCCGGATCAGATAGGGCGAGGCCATTGTGTTGTCGACGATCAGCGGCAACCCGTGCTTGCGCGCCACTTCGGCAATGGCATTGATGTCAACGAAAGTGCCTCCCGGATTGGCCAGGCTTTCAACAAAAATCGCCTTGGTGCGCTCGTCGATCTGGCTTTCGATGCTGGCCATGTCCGCCGGATCGGCCCAGCGTACATGCCAGTCGAACGACTTGAAGGATTTGCCGAACTGGTTGATCGAGCCGCCGTAGAGCTGGTTGGCGGCGATGAAGTTGTCGCCCGGGGACATGATGGTGTGAAACACGATCAACTGCGCCGCGTGACCCGATGCAACAGCAAGGGCCGCAGTGCCGCCTTCGAGTGCCGCAACCTTCTCTTCGAGCACGGCCTGGGTCGGGTTCATGATGCGGGTGTAGATGTTGCCGAAGGCTTTCAGGCCGAACAGCGAGGCTGCATGATCAGCGTCATCAAAGACGAAGGCGGTGGTCTGGTAGATTGGCGTCGCGCGTGCGCCGGTTGCCGGATCGGGCTGAGCACCCGCGTGAATAGCTAGTGTATCAAAACCTGGTTGATTGTTCGACATGGACTTCTCCCCTTAATACCCGACATGAACGTGGAGGTGGTTATCCCGCATGTCCGCGTCATGGTCAAAGAAGAATTTTGCGCGAGGGACCCGGCCTGCGCGGCGGATACGGCAATTCTTGCGCGGTGCAAGAAATATAATTTCGCCGCATGCGCGCCTTCGCGGCGTTGGATGCCCACTCGCTCCCCGGCTTTAATACCTGCTGTGATCAATCCGTTTCCCAGTTCCAACAAAGGCTGCACTTCGTCTTCTAGCCAACAGGTTTTTCGCAATCAGCCGTGCGCGAGAGCAGCCAGTCGCGCGAAGGGCGAACCTGCTCGGGCAGATCCTGCAGAACATCATCAACAACCTCGGCCGACACCACACTCACCTCGCATCCATAGGCTTCGACATCGCCATCGGGATTGTCTTCTTTCCATTCGAGATAATCCTGGCGCTCAAACGCAATGGCTGCGGCGAGACCAGCCACCGGGACCACAACCAGCGCCCGGCGCAACCGCGCCTTGGCCTTGGTTCGAAGCACCGCTGCGGCAATTGCCTTTCGATGGGCGATGGCGGTCGCAGCCGCACCGGCCGTCATGGTGGTCACCTGCGCAGTCAGCGACACTGCCCATATTCCAAGGCTGACCGCCGTGGTGGCCAGCGAAATGCAAAGAACCACCAGAAAGGCTGTGGTCCGTATGAATGCAAACAAACGCATGATGATGACGGTCCCTGAACTCCGACTTGCCCTTTCCGTCACTGGCGACGGGAAGACGCTCAAAAGAGCTATTCTGCAAAGCAATGAAACGGAACTGTGACGATGCCCGGCGCGTGCAGATTTGCAAACGGTCAGTTATTGGCAGCTTCCTTGGCCTTTGGCAAAGCGCTTGTCCAGCTCAAAGCCAACCGCCATCAACGGCAGGATTAAAAAGGTGAACAAAACCAGTGTTATAGCTGAAAATTCCGACAGCAATTCCGGGTCAAGATTCGTCGTCACCCGGTTTCACAGGAAGGCTATAGCTCTGATAGCCTGCGCGCATCACCGGCTTGCGCGATGACAGAACGCCTGAGTTGACGCCGTTCCAGCCGATTTCACCGGACAGCCGGCCATATTCGATCTTCGGGCAGCGGTTCATCACCACCTTGATGCCGGTGGCTTCGGCGCGGGCGGCGGCCTCGTCATGGCGAACGGTGAGCTGCATCCAGATCACTTTTGGCAGCGGATCAAGCGTCAGGGCTTCATCGACGATACCGGGCACCGCATCGGAGCTTCGAAAAATATCGACCATGTCGATGGCGACAGGTATCTCGCTGAGCTTCGCGTAGGTCATCTGACCGAGAATTTCGCGACCCGCCTGCCCCGGATTGACCGGTATGACCTGATAGCCCTTGGCGAGCAGATATTTCATCACGAAAAAGCTCGGGCGCACATCGTTGGCAGATGCGCCAACCACTGCGATGGTCTTCACCGATTGCAGGATGCCGGAAATGTAGGAATTGTCATAGGTCTCGTGGTTCATAGTCGGTTTTCCGCAATTATGGTCTGCCATTTGTGGCAATGGCTGGAAGTGGCGTCAAGCACCACACATCTTGCTTTCGTCCCGATCCGCGCCACAATTATCTGCATGCTGGAATCGAACATCCCTATGGAGAGACCCATGACAGTGAAATCAAAATCCATCCGGAATGCGCTTTCGATCGCTGCAGTACTGGCGGCCACACTGGGCGCGTCCGCGGGCTCCGCGCATGCCATCAGCCGCGTCGAGACCATGAAAAACGATTGCAGCGCCATCCGCGCCACCCTCATTCGCGAAGGCGCGGCGATCCTCAGATACACCTCGAAGCGCGGCCTGCCGCTATATGACCGCTACGTCAGTTCGTCGCTGATGTGCGAAAGCCCGTCAGTCGGCGTCTGGGCCAGAGTGCCTGCGCGCGACACAAAATCCTGCCGGGTCATCCGCTGCGATCCGCATGCGGGCAACGATGATGATGGATTGCTGAATTTCCGGCCGCTGCTGCGCCTGAAGCAATAGGGCTACGGGCCGGTTCATCAGGATTCCTGTTGACGCATGTAGAAGTAATCGAACAGCTCGGTCTCGAAGCAAAGCGAGCGGTAGAGGGCGCGCGCTGGCGCATTGTCCGATACGACCTGCAGGACAGACTCGCTAACACCTTGCGAAGCCGCCCAGTTCATCAAGGATTGCACAACCTTGCGGGCATGGCCCCGGCCCCGGTGGGCCGCGTCGGTGGCAACTGATTCAATCACCAGAAGCCGGTCAACGATGACACCATAGCCGACCGACTGGACAGTGCCGTCGATACGGGCGCAGGCAAACAATTTCGGCTCCTTGATCAGATCAAGCATCGACCGGAAGAGAACCGGGTCGCGCTCCGAAATACGGGCATGCGCGCCAAGCCAGGTTGGCTCGGGCCGTTCGGAGACGATGATCGCCTCTTCCGGTTCGAGCCGGGCGGAAACAAGGCCGGCGCGCAGTGCTGTCGTCCTTCCGTTGATTTTATATCCACGGCGGCTGGGCGCATCCCGTGAAGCATTGTCGACAAACGACACCAGCCGAACAATGGCGGGCTGACTGAAGCGTGCATAATGCGCCTCGGCCTGGTCAAGGAGCGCTTCATCAAGTGCCGGACATCCAGGCATCTGGTTGAGGGAATTGACGCGGCGGATCAAACCGCCGCTGCGGCGGGCAACCCAACCGCCGAGTTCATTTTCTTGCTCCGCCGGCCACCCCCTCCGGAACGCCATTTCCGCGCGCCAGAAAAAATCCGTGTCCATGACAGTTCCCCTCACCGTACTGTTTGAACGTCTGGCTATTCCGGCAGGCTCATATGACGGTCTTCGCCCAATTCCATGAAGGGATTGTGCGCCAGTTCCCACAGGTGCCCGTCCGGATCGGCGAAATAGCCGGAATATCCGCCCCAGAACACTTCATTCGGCTTTTTCACCGGCTTGGCGCCACATTGAACCGCGAATTCCCAGGCCGCATCAACCGCCTCGCGGGACGCCAGATTGTGCGCCAGCGACATGCCTTCGAAGCTTTGCGGTATGGTCGCCTCGAGACCGGCGTCCGCAGCAAGCGCGTCCCTGCCGAACAGCCCCAGCACGGTGCCGTTCATGTGGAAGAAGCTGACATCGTTGTTGGAGGCGGAAGACCGCTTGAACCCGAGCCGCTGGTAAAACGCGGTCGAAGCCGCAACATCGGCAACGCCGAGCGTGATCATGGTGATGCGCGGTTCAAAACTCATCGTATAAATCTCCTTTCGCCGCCCTGCTCGTCAATCATGGCAGCCGATCTACGCAATGGCACATATAGAGAACACCTCGGCAAGCCGTCAAATATTCGATACGGTTGAGTGTCATATCCTCGCGTCTACTCGCCGGTCCACTCCGGCGTGCGTTTGGCTATAAAGGCGCCCATGCCCTCTTCCGCATCACGCGCCATCATGTTCTCGACCATCACGCCGGCGGTGTAGTCATAGGCTTCTTCCAGCGACATCTCCGCCTGCCGGTAAAATGCTTCCTTGCCGATCTTCACCGTCAAAGGTGATTTGGAAGCAATGACTGCGGCGTATTTCATCACCACCTGACTGAGATATTGGCGCGGCATGATGCGATTGATCAGCCCGAATTCCCGTGCTGTCGAGGCGTCGATGGTCTCGCCGGTCAGCAGCATTTCCATAGCCTGCTTGCGATGCACGTTGCGGCTCAGCGCCACCATCGGGGTTGAGCAGAACAGTCCGATATTGACGCCCGGCGTACAAAAGGCCGAGGTGTCGGTGCACATCGCCAGATCGCAGGAGGCCACGAGCTGGCAACCGGCGGCGGTGGCCAGGCCATCGACCTCGGCAATCACCGGGACCGGCAAATGCACGATTGCCTGCATCAATTCGGCACAGAGCTTCATGGTGCGGGTGAAGAACGCCCTGCCCTGATCCTCGTCGGCGCGATGGACGGTCAGTTCCTTGAGATCATGGCCGGCAGAGAACAGCTTGCCCGGCGTTGCCGAGGCAATGATCACCACACGGATTGATTTGTCTTCGCGGGTCGCTTCCAGCTCTGACTTCAGTGCCTGCATCATCGCAATCGAAAGCACATTGGCCGGAGGATTGTTCATCTCGAGACGCAACACGCCATCCCGCTTTTCCGACTTGACCAGGCCCGATGGGGCTCCCTTGTCCAACTCAACGACGCTCATGCGTGAAACCCTTTTCTTGTTCGAGCACGAGTTTAGCGCGGCCAACCGGCTGCGGGAACCCCGTCATGGCGTTGACCGGACGCTCATGGCGTTGACCGGACGCTCATGGCGTTGACCGGACGCTCATGGCGTTGACCGGACGCTCAATTTCCGCGACGCTGGCCTTAATGCAGATTCTGGCGGGAGTGTTTGAGATGATGACCAAAGCGCTGTCAGAATGGGATCGGCAAAATGCCCGCTCATCATACCGCCCCTAACTCCCACCTCTCCACAGGAACCCGCCCATGCCCGCACCGGTCGCGCCCGTCATGTCCGCCCCAGAGGTCTCCGCATATCTCGATGAGATTTTTCCGCAAATCAAGGCGAATGGAGACAGCATATCGGTTGTTGATGTGTCTCCCGGAACAGCGCTCGTCCGGCTTCACGCCGATGACAAGCATCTCCGTCCGGGTGGTACAGTAAGCGGACCGACCATGTTCATGCTTGCCGATCTTGCGGCCTATTCGGTGATCCTGGCCCATATCGGTCGTGTCGCCCTTGCCGTGACCACCAATCTCAATATCAACTTCCTGATGAAGCCCGAACCCGGGCCGCTGGACGCCACCGCCACGATCCTGAAACTGGGCAAACGGCTGGTTGTCACCGACATAGCGATTTGTGACTCCGGTGGGGAACTGGTGGCCCACGCCACCGCGACATATTCAATTCCGCCGCGTGTTTGAGTGTATTTAGCGCAGAAACCGTACGGTATTATTACACCGTATTCATAAGCACCTGTTTTCACTCGACTATTTTAAACTCACACCCAAATCCGACGCTTGACGGCGATTTTGGCCTCCCCTATAAGCACCCAGCGTCAGGATTTTCGAATTTCGGCGCATCAGTTGGTGTGGATGGATGCCCTGCAGCCTGCTGCACCAACCCAAGCAACAAGAAACGTCCGGTGGCTGATCTGATCGGCTTCGGATCCTGAATAAAGAGAGAACTCCATGAAAACCTTCTCGCAGAAGCCTGCAGAGGTGGAAAAAAAGTGGGTGATTATCGACGCGACAGATCTCGTCGTCGGCCGTCTCGCCACTATTGTTGCCAACCGCCTGCGCGGCAAGCACAAAGCCACCTTCACCCCTCACGTTGATGATGGCGACAATATCGTGATCATCAATGCTGAAAAGGCGGTTCTGACCGGCAAAAAATACACCGACAAGAAATATTACTGGCACACCGGCTATCCCGGCGGCATCAAGGAGCGCACCGCGCGCCAGATTTTCGAAGGCCGCTTTCCTGAGCGGATCGTCGAAAAGGCTGTCGAGCGCATGGTTCCGCGCGGCCCGCTTGGCCGTCGCCAGATGAAGAATCTTCGGGTTTATGCTGGTGCTGAACATCCGCATGAAGCTCAGCAGCCGACCGTTCTTGACGTCGCGGCACTGAATTCCAAGAACAAAAGGAGCGCCTGATAATGGCTGAACTCAATTCGCTTGAGGAGCTCGGCGCATCCGTGACCGCTGCTGAAGCTGCACCGGAAGCACCGGTATATGTGCGCAAGGTCGATGACCTTGGCCGCTCTTACGCAACCGGCAAGCGCAAGAACGCAATTGCCCGCGTCTGGGTCAAGCCGGGCACCGGCAAGGTCACCGTCAACGGCCGTGATTTCGTCACCTACTTCGCACGTCCCGTGCTGCAGATGGTTGTCCAGCAGCCGGTCGTCGCCGCTGCCCGTGAGGGCCAGTTCGACGTCGTCTGCACAGTCACCGGTGGCGGTCTTTCCGGCCAGGCCGGTGCTGTTCGTCACGGCATCTCCAAGGCACTGACCTACTACGAGCCGGGCCTGCGCGCGGTTCTCAAGAAGGGCGGCTTCCTGACCCGCGACAGCCGTGTTGTCGAACGTAAGAAATACGGCAAGGCCAAGGCCCGCCGCTCGTTCCAGTTCTCCAAGCGTTAACTGGCACTTCAAATATCCCTATACTTTCAAGGAGGCTCTTCACCGAGCCTCCTTTTTTCATGCCCGTGGAGTTTTCATAACGATTTGAATTCGCGGTTTTTCCGGTCTACGTTCTGATCCAGCGGTGGACGCCCGGCCGACGGCCCTGTTCAACTGTGATTTTTGATTTTCTGCTGTGTCGAATTTACGGAGAACAGAGATTTTGAAACGAAAACGCTTTGCCTGGTATGGATTGGCGACCTCCATTCTGTTCGGTCTCAACAGTGCTCCGGCTTCCTCTGAATGGCTGTACTCAGAAGCCTTCGAGGGCCAGCTGGTCAGCATCCGGACTTGCGCTTCGGAGGGAGGCAATCATTGCGCCGGCCTGAAATGCAATACCATTGCCAACCCGGAACTGTACTGGTTCGTCGACGCACCGGACACTTCAAACCCGGTGATGTCGACTATCTCCATATGGCGGGTCGATGACGCCTCCTTTGTCCTGGAGATGGAGAAGGCCGGAGATCCGGAAAACGGCGTCCAGCACTACGAAAGCAGATTTGATCCCGACACCTCGGACTTCATTGAAGCCATGAAGTCAGGCGAAACGCTTACGATCAGAAGCGATCTGATTAAAACACTCTCGGCGTCGCTGGATCAGCCAGGCAAAGGCATCGCCGATGTGATTGGAGGCTGCGTGAAACGTGCTGCCGAGACCGGCGCCGAGCAAGCACAGTCAGTTGGAATAGCGCCGCCAAACGAACAGGACCTCGGCGACGTCGCGAGGTGGGTTTTCGAGACAAACCAGTGCGTCGCCACCGAAGCCCAGCTGTTTGACGCCCTGAACACCCGCTTCGGCACCTCGCTTGCCAACAAGACAGTCATTGATGTGAGCAATGACCCGGATGTCACGCTTGTTTCACGAGATCCGTACACCTACAGATTTTCGGGCACAGAGATGTGCGGCGGCGCAAGGAAGCTCAGTTCCGATATCGATGTTCGCCCCATAACCGACAAAGGCTGGGAGCCCATCCGGAACAAGGCGTCCGGTCGCGGCGCAGCCGTTTGCACCAACGAGGAGGAGAATTTCATCTGCTTTGCGTTGCGCTGCAGACAGGGCTCGCCGCTGGAATACACGATCTTCTTTTCCGGAGGCCAGTTTCTGAAGCCTGTTCCGGCGGAGATCTATGTGGACGACAGCCTTGTCGAGGAAATCGAATTGTCGCCTGTCGAGCCGAATTCCGAGTTACGCGCGGATTTCGAACCCGGTTCGCAGACACTGAGCAGGCTGAAGGATGGCCGGACGATGACATTCGTGATGGCCGGGAAAGGCCACCGGTTTTCCCTCCGCGGATCAAAGAGAGAGATTGAGAGGGCTGAAGAAATCTGTCCAGCGTCCGCCCGGTCCGGTCTTGGCAATTCACTCAACCCAACAGCTTCCACCGATCTCGAATCAAGGGTTCAGAACCAGATATCCCGGGTGATCTCGGAAGAATGTGAGGGCTCGGGAACCATGGATGAAAAAGCCATTTTCAGGGCCGACTTCGACGCTGATGGAACAATGGACTTTGCGGTTGATCCATCGGGGATTTCCTGTTCGATCGCAATGAGGCCCTTGTCCTGCGGCGCGCAGGTTTGCGCTTCACGCATTTTTCTCCATGCCAATGGTGATTATAAACTGGCGCTCGAGATGCAGAATTCCATCGGCGAGGTTGTTCCCGGGTCTCCGCCAGGACTGACAATCATTTCCCATGGCGGCGCCACCGGCACAATTGCCTGGAACGGCAAAAGGTTTTCGAGGCGGTAGGGATGCTCGCGCGGCAAGCGGCGCTGGAGTTTTGCCGTGTGGAATATACACCCTGCTTCTTGCTGGTTCCCTCTATTCAGCGGGCTCCGTTGCCGCAGCAGCCGCCACTGGCCGAGGCCGCCGGCGCAATAGTCTCAAAGTCCAGCGAGACAGCGGCGCTTCGATGATCATGTGATAGGCAGCGGCGCCGAGAACCGTGAAGATGGTCATGATCAGATAATGCACCGGCCAGGGCAGTTCGACCGTCGTCACCGCCGAGATGACGTGCTTTATATAAAGTGTGATCACAAACACATGGGTGAGGTAGAGCGCGTAGGACCACTCCCCCAGACGCATCAGAAAATTGCTCTTGAAGGTAAGCATTCTGAGACTGCCATAGAGCACCGCAGCCGACGGTATGCCCCAGAAAAGAACCCGCAGATCTCCCACCGGCCTTTCCCATTGCAAGACAAGCAACACAGTTCCAATGGCAAAGACCGCCAGTGGCGCGAGACCCGGACCGGAATCGCGGGTCTGGCTCCATGTCCGGTACACCAGAATGCCAAAGACAAACTCAAGCAGGATGGGGTCTGAATAGAACGCTAAAGTGGGATCGGCCGGCCTCAGCCATGCTCCAGCGGCGACCAGGCAGATAATCAACGCAGAAGCCCCGTACAACCTCCTGTCCGCAAAGATGCCCGCGGTGAGCGCGACAATTGCATAGAAGAAAACTTCGTAATTCAGCGTCCAGCCGACCACCAGCAGCGGGCCAGTGCTGCCGTCACCATGGTCGAGTGCGACAAAGGACAGGGAAATCAGCAGCGTGTAGAGATCGGCCGTTGTCGAATTGAACAGGTTGGGCATGTTCCAGGCCAGCACGAAGACCGCGAGCGTGATCACCCAATAGGCTGGAACGACCCGCGCAATGCGCCTGATCCAGAATTGCTTGCCGTCGAAATCTCCCGGCCGCGCGACAATCATCGCCATGACAAAACCGGAGATGACAAAGAACAGATCCACTCCGGCGGCGCCGACATGGTCGATACGCTCCGGATCCAGCCCCCAGGTTTGCTGTGACAGCGCTGAAATATGATAGAAAACCACGGCCAGCGCGGCTGCCGCACGCAAATATTGTATGGAGTACAACGTCTCCGACGAGACAGATCTGGACCTGGCTGCGCTCATGCTCAATTCCGTCTCGTTGCCCCAGAACAGTGTTCTGCGAGGTCTGTATACCGCAACAAAACTTCCCAAACCCTAAAGCAGTCAAATCTGATGGTGCACGCCAAGCGCTCGCGATAACAGCACGGCTTTATCAAGCCGCATGATTGGGTTAGACAGAACCAGCAATCATTATTCGCGTCCGGAACATGACCATGGCCAACCAATCCATCGACCACGCCTTCAGCACCCGTTCGCTGACATCGAGGGCAACCGATCCGACCTATGCCGGCGCGCTATCGTTCATGCGGCGCAAATACACCAAGGCACTTAAAGGGGCTGATGCGGTGGTCTGGGGCATTCCCTTTGACGCAGCGGTGTCCAACCGGCCCGGTGCACGCTTTGGCCCGCAGGCGATCCGGCGCGCCTCGGCCATTCTCGACAATGATCCGCAATATCCATTCAACCGTGACCTGTTCGAGGGCATGGCGGTGATCGATTATGGCGACTGCCTGCTGGATTACGGCAATCATCAGAAGACACCGGCCACGATCGAACACGAGACTTCAAAAATCCTCGCATCGGGTGCGTTCCTGATGAGTATGGGCGGCGATCATTTTGTCACCTGGCCGCTTCTCAAGGCCCATGCGGCCAAACACGGGCCGCTGGCGCTGGTGCAGTTCGACGCGCATCAGGACACCTGGTTTGATGACGGCAAACGGATCGATCACGGCTCCTTCGTCGGTCGCGCCGTGCGTGACGGGGTGATTGACCCGACCCGCTCGATCCAGGTCGGGATCAGGACCCACGCGCCCGAGGACTGCGGTATCCGTATCCTCTACGGCCACGAGGTAGAGGATATGCCAGCCGCCCAGATTGCCAAAACCATTCTAGAGCATGTCGGCGATGCCGCCTGCTACATCACATTCGATATCGACTGTCTCGACCCGGCTTTCGCGCCCGGAACAGGAACACCGGTGGCCGGCGGCCCGTCGAGCGCCAAGATGCTGTCGGTGCTGCAGAAGCTCGGGGGACTTGATATGAAGGGCGCCGATATTGTAGAAGTGGCCCCAGCCTATGATCACGCGGACATTACCGCGATAGCCGGAGCCGCCGTCGCCATGCAATATCTCGGACTTCTCGCAGAATGCCGCTCGCGACGATAAAGTCTCGCAAGCCTCAATTGCGCTCTCGGAACATTACGCCGAAGCGCTGCGCAAGTCCCTGAATTTATGCATGAACGGAGAAGCCTGATGGCTCCCAAGATTTTCATTGACGGTGAACACGGTACAACAGGTCTGCAGATTGTCTCACGGCTGCAGAAGCGGACAGATATCGATCTGATGTCGATGCCTGCCGAGCAACGGCGGGATGCCGATGTGCGGACGAAATTTCTGCGCGAGGCCGATATCGCCATTTTGTGTCTGCCCGACGATGCGGCGCGGGAAGCCGTGGCGCTGGCGGCAGATGCCGGAACGCGTTTCATCGACGCGTCGACTGCCCACCGGAGCCATCCCGACTGGGCCTTTGGCTTTGCCGAACTCTCCACCGGGCAAGCCGCGCGCATTGCCAGTGCCCAGTTCGTCTCAAATCCGGGCTGCTACTCAACCGGCGCTATCGCACTGATCGCCCCATTGGTTGCCGCTGGCTTGCTGCCTGCCGATTACCCGGTGACGATCAACGCGGTGTCAGGCTACACTGGCGGCGGCAAGCAGCTGATTGCACAAATGGAAGAAACGGCGCGAGACGACGCTATCACGGCGGCCTATTTCGCCTATGCGCTGACGCTGGCACACAAACATGTTCCGGAAATCATGAGCCACACCGGGATTACGCGGCGGCCAGTTTTCACGCCTGCCGTGGGCCGGTTCGCACAGGGTATGCTGGTCAATGTGCCACTGCATCTCGGTCTTATGAGCGGCAATCCTTCGATGGCGGCTGTCCATGCCGCTCTTGAGGCTCACTATGCCGGCAGCTCAATTGTCGAGGTGGTCTCACTGGCTGACGCCGCCGCCTCCCCCCGGCTTGATCCGGAGGAGCTGACGGGCACGGACCGCATGAAACTCTATGTCTGCGGCGCTGAGGGCGCGGGACAGGTCAATCTGGTCGCTTCGCTGGACAATCTCGGCAAGGGCGCGTCTGGCGCAGCTGTTCAGAACCTCGACTTGATGATCAGCTAGCTTCGTAACTGTAAGAGCTTCATTTCTCTACAGCTGACGCGGCTTGCTTTGAGAGCTATGCGCAAGACCGGGCGTGTTACGTCGCGGGCAGCAGGGACGGCATGAAAACCTTCCCTGTTGCAGGCGTCAATGACAGGGTCAGGAGTCGTCTTCAAATCGCTTGGCCAGTGTCTCGTAGTCGTCCTTTTTTAAGTAACGCAGTTCCCTGATGATGCGGAGTGCCGGCTTGAGGGCGAAGCAGATCGATCCCACCAGAAAACACCAGGTGCCGGCCGTCAGCCAAGCCTCAGAAAAAAACATAATCGAGCCGATGATGAAAAGACCTGCAGCAGCCACGTCCACACAGGTATAGGCAAGCTCGAACCGGGCATAGGCTTTATCGTCCGCAACGTACTGGCGATGCCTGGACAGTTTAAAAAGCGCCATAATTCCCCCCTTCAAGACAGGTATGTCGCGCGCAGCGGTCCTGTCTCTCAGCTTCTGACACGGATACGTGTATCCATTGGATAGGCGCCATGGAAGCCACGCCAGTGGGCAACGGCAAATCCGAGAACGATCACAGCCCAGCCCTGGTGCACCAAAGCCCATCCGACAGGCACCTGGGTGACGATCACGACGATCCCGATCAGCGCCTGAATGGTGACCATGACGAACAGCAACACCGCGCGGCGGCAATGGGTGCTGCCCCTGCCGCGCAGGATCGACGCCACCATGTGCCAGAGCGTCAAGCCGAAGAGCAGATAGCCGCCCAGACGGTGGACGAATTGCACGGTGAGTTCGTTCTCAAAGAAATTGCGCCAGGCCGGGGTGATTTCCAGAAGTCCTTGCGGCACAAAGGCGCCATTCATCAGCGGCCAGGTGCTCGAAGCAAGACCGGCATCAAGCCCGGCCACCAGGCCGCCAAGATAGATCTGCACCAGCACGAGGCCCGCCAAGGCTCCTGCCCCGCGCTTCAAGCCGATGCTTGGAACCGGATCAGCGGAATGCGGTGCCAGTCCGCGCATCACCCAGACAATCGCTGCGAAAATGAGACAGGCAAGTGTGAGATGCGTCGCCAGCCGGTACTGGCTGACATCTACCCGGTCAACGAGACCGGAAGCCACCATCCACCATCCGACCGCACCCTGCAGACCACCCAGAACCAGAAGCCCGAACAGCGGCCAGCGCAACCGCTTTTCGATACTTCCGGTGGCAAGGAAAAACAGGAATGGCACACCAAACAGAACGCCGACGCCACGGGCCAGCAAGCGGTGCGCCCATTCCCACCAGTAAATCGTCTTGAACTCGTCAAGGCTCATGCCCTTGTTGATCAGCTGGTATTCGGGAATCTGCCGGTAGAGCTCGAGCTCTTCCTGCCAATCGGCCTCGCTCATCGGTGGAATGACCCCGTGAATCGGCTTCCACTGGGTGATCGACAGGCCGGAATCGGTCAGCCGCGTGGCGCCGCCAACCAGCACCAGTGCCAGAATGGCGACGAGCACGATCGACAACCATATCCGCTGCGCCGTGCGATTGCCACGGATGCGTTGCTGCTCCGCGATCACCGTAGCGGCGCCCAACGATGGGGTAATCTGAACTTCAGCGTGCGGAGCAGTGGGACTGGCAGTCATCGACGATTTCATCCTTTGAATAACTGCCGGACATGTGCACCACAGCTTGATGCAAGGCAAGGGTGATGGCTTTGCGGCATGCCGTCGCGGCGATGGTGGGGAACCGGCTTGCACTTGCGTTCAGTCTCAAAGCCGCTATGTCGGTGCCTGCACACAATCATACCGTACACAGCCACAAGGCCCGCACATGCCCGTCCGCCTCAAGAAACTCATCGGAATCGTGATTCTCATCGCGCTGGTGGTGCTTTACGCAATCATGGCCGTGGCGGTGGCAAGCTACCGGCTGGCCGAATCCGAATGGTATGCGCACTTTTTCTACTTCCTGTTCACCGGCATTCTCTGGGTGGTGCCTGCAATGCTGCTGATCCGCTGGATGGAACGTCCACCCAAAAACAAGCAGTCCTGAGACCTGACCGAGCTTGAAATAGAGCGCGCCCCGGCGTTAACGCCGCGTTAGCCTTCAATCAGGCTTTTTCCCGCCCTAGCTGCGAAATTTACCCGAATTTTGTCACTCCGGAGTCATGCTTCCCGCTATAAGCATGATACTCCGAGAGCATCGACACCATGGCAAATGCACAGGATATATCCACGTCGCTGGCCACAGCTGCGAAGCGCGCCAAGCCCTTTGCAAGCAGGTTTTCGGCGCAGGTGACATCTGATTTGGGGACTGTGCTGGACCGGTGGCTAGACTTGGAAGCAGATCCGGCGACGACGTTTCATCAAAGCCGCGCCTGGGTTGAAGCCTGGACAAAAGGGACAGGCAAAGAGCTCTCCATCGTCACACTTGAACAGGATGGCGCGCCGTTTGCCATATTGCCGCTCGAAATCGAACTGATCGGCGGACTGAAAATCGCGCGTTTTGCCGGAACCGCCTACTCAAATGAAAACACCGGGTTGATCGATACGGCAAAACAAAACCGCACGGAGCCGGTATCCGCGCGTCAGCTCGCTGCTGCATTGTCACAGGCCGGGCTTGCAGCGGACATCGTACTCTTCGACAAAATGACCACCGAAGCTGCGGCGCGTATGCCATTTTCAGAGCTACCACGAGTATTTCACCAGAACCCCAGCTTCCAGCTGCCGCTGTTTGCAGATTTCAATGCAGTGCTCGCTCAGATCAACGGCAAGCGCCGCCGGAAGAAATTTCGCGTCTCGGAACGCCGCCTTGAAGCCTTGGGCGGATATCTGCACATCATGGGTGACACCGACGCTCTGGCGTTGCACCTGCTCGACACGTTTCTGGAACAAAAATCCGTGCGGTTCACTTCCCAGGGGCTTCCAAATGTCTTTGCCGATCCAGGCATTTGCGGATTTCTGCGTCAGCTTGCCACAACGCGCGACGCTGATGGCAAGCCGGCACTCGAACTTCACGGCATCGAACTTGCTGGCGGCGAACATGCAGGCCAAATCATTGCGGTTGCAGGATTGACCATCAAGAATGCCCACGTCACTTGCCAGTTTGGCTCGATCAACGAAGATATCGCGGCGGACGTAAGCGCCGGAGAATTTCTTTTCTTCCGGATGATCGAGCGCGCCTCGGCAGCAGGCCATCAGGTGTTCGATTTCGGTGTTGGTGACCAGCTCTACAAACGCTCCTGGTGCCCGCAGCGCACGGAGTTGCTGGATTGCTACGTCCCGCTCAATATCAAGGGACGTCTGGCGGCACCATTGATCACCGGGCTGATCCGCCTGAAGCGAACGATCAAAACATCACCGATTCTGCATCGGCTTGCTGCCCGGTTGCGCGGGCTTATGGTGTACAAATCTCAGGCGGTGCAGGAAGCCGATTGATCGCGGCAGTGCGCATTCAATCGGCATGTTTTGCAGTCAGGCCGCAGTACTGCGGTTTCCCAAGGGACTGACCGGCTGGCCGGGTGTCATCAACAACACATCGTCAAATCCCTGCGCGTTGAATTCCGCCAGCAATCCCGAAACTTCGGCTTCGTTGGAGCGCAGGATCGAAAGCACGATTTCGCCGCGTTCCGCACGCGCAATGCGCGCGACCGAGGCCGCGTCGGCAGCGCCGCATTCGACAACGACCAGATCATAGGCTTCTGTCAGCGCATCAATGATCATCGGCAAACGGTCGATCGCCCGCATTGCGCGACGGGCGTTGGCATTGCCGCGCGGGATGATATGTGCCGATGACAACCGGTCAGGGTGGATGGAATCGGCAATGCTGATTTCACCGCACATCAGTTCGGTCAACCCCGGAAGACGCATGGATTCGGCCATCAGTTCGGTCGGGCACGCAGACCCTGTCAGATCGATCAGCAAAGTCTTGAGGCCGTCACCTGCGACCGTGCGGGCAAGCATGACTGCCGCCGCAGATCCTTCATCTCCTTCGGGTGAGACACAGACCGCCACCGGCGTCACGTCGGTGACAAGCTGTTCTGCAACCGCTTCGACACTAAAATCATCTGCGTCATTGGAAATATGCGGCAGGACTTCGGTGTTTTCCTCTGTCCGTGACGCCGGGACGATGGCTACAGCAGCCGGACCGGCCGCAACACCTGCCGTCGCCAAGTCAGAGCTGGAGGGATCGCGCACCAGACCGGACGAGGGACGCAATGCACGGCCCGAGAACAACTCGCTCAGCATCACACCGATCGCCGATAAAAGGAATGCCGCCAGCGCTGACACAATGATGATGGGTCCGGTTTTAGGAAAATAGGATTCAGAAGCAGGTACCGCGCGGGAAATCACCCGCGCGTCGGCCGGCAGCGCCTTGGGCTCGGTGCGTGAGGCTGCTTCACGATAGCGCCCGAGATAGGTCTCCAGCAGTTCGCGCTGAGCTGCAGCTTCGCGTTCCAGCGAACGCAATTCGACCGCTTCCTCGCCTTCGCGGGCTGAGCCTGCTTTCAGCTCATTGAGCTGGGCGTTGAGTTCTTCCTCGCGAATACGCGCCACCTTGGCATTGCTCTCGAGGCTTGAAAGAACCTTGCGAATTTCGCCGGTGACCTGCTGCTCGACATCAGCCAGCTGAGCGCGCAATCCCTTCATACGGGGGTGCGCGTCCAGAAGAGTTGTGGACACGTCGGCGAGCTGCGCCCGAATATTGCCTTCGCTTTCGCGCAGACGCTGAATGACAGGTGAATCGAGCACGTCGGATACCGCGTCCACGGCCTGGCCGTTCTTGAGCGCATTGCGCACCGACTGTGCACGGGCTTCGGAGTCTGCCCGTTCCGCCCTGACGCGGCTCAATTCAGTCGAAATATCAGACAGCTGCTTGGCAGCGATGGTGTCCTGCTGGTTGACCAGTAGAAGGCCGGTGCGCGAACGGTATTCAGCGACCTTGCTTTCAGCATCGCGGACCTTGTCGCGCAGCTTGGCGATTTCAGGTTCCAGCCAGGCGCTGGCGTCGGAGTTGCTTTCAAGCTTGGCGCCCGACTGAGACGCCAGGTAGGCGTCGACAAGCGCATTGGGAACCTCGGCGGCAAGGGTCTCATCCTCTGATGAGAACTCGATTCCGATGACACGGGATTCAGGCACGGCATAGACATCGAGTTTCTTGTAGAACTCTTTGAGTATGCGTTCTTCCGCGGGAACATCCAGAGGGTTCTTCTTGAGCCCGAGCATGACCAGAAGGTCGCCAATTGCTGAAGGGCTGGCGGCAGGGTCAAATTCTGGACGGGAAGACAGATCAAGCTTCCGCGCCACCTGCTTGACCAGATCAGTTGAGCGGAGAATCTCGACCTGACTGGTAACTGCGCGGTCATCAAAAGTGGCGTCTGCGGTTTGCTGATTTTGATCGCTTGAATAGACCGGCTGACGGGTTTCGATCAGAAGCCGGGTTTCAGACTTGTAGAGCGGATTGAGCAGGCCGGTGACAACGAAGGCCAAGCCCGCTGCGGCAGCGGTCAAACCCGCCACAAGCGCCCTCCTCTCCCAGACCGCCTTTACCAGACGGCCAAGATCAATATCCACATCAGTTTGCGTCATTGGTGAGTCAGACATGCGCAGCTACTCCGTACTTGTACTGACCCGCAACAGTAAAGGAACATGGTAACGCAACGGTTAAGGAGGAGGTCAGAGTTCCTTTACCTTTGAGGTACCGTTCGATTTGGAGTGCCCCTGTTGTCCATCTGGAGCAATTATCGCCCGGTCCAGGCAAAAAAAATCGGAGTTTTACCAGCCGTTAACCCTAATGGATCGATAACGGGGCTCGAATTTTGCACGTTTCGCGTGGAGCACGTAAAAGCATGAAACCCGCCAGGTCCAAAGTGACACATCTATTGGCTGCCGCCATGGCCGCGGTCATGTTGGCGGGATGTTCCGGCTATCATCCTGCGCCGAAAGCATTCCATGAAGCCGTGATGCAGCCCTACCGGCTCGACGCCGGCGACCGCTTGCGCGTTACCGTGTTCGAGCAGACCGGACTGACCGGGACCTACACGATTGACCAGTCAGGCTATGTCGCCTTCCCGCTGATCGGCGCAGTGCCGGCGCGTGGGCGCACATTGCAGGAACTCGAAGGCAACATCGCCGCGAGCCTCAGGCAGGGCTATTTGCGCGACCCGGACGTATCGATTGAGATTGACCGGTACCGTTCGTTCTTCATCATGGGAGAAGTCGGCCAGTCCGGCCAATATTCCTATGTCGCAGGCATGACCGTGCAGAACGCCATTGCCATTGCCGGAGGCTACTCCGCACGGGCAAACCAGCGCAATGTCGACATCACCCGCAACATCAACGGGAAGATCATGACCGGACGGGTCACGATCACCGATCCGATCCTTGCGGGCGACACCATTTATGTGCGGGAGCGGCTATTCTAACCTCATGGCTGCACACAAACCCCTGCGGATCCTCCATTGCTTCCGATCGCCTGTGGGCGGCATTTTCCGGCATGTGCGGGATCTGGCTGAAGAACACGCAAAGGCGGGCCACAAGGTCGGAATTCTGTGCGACTCGACCACCGGCGGCGCCTATGAGGATGCGTTGTTTGAAAGCATAATGCCTCACCTGGAGCTTGGGCTTATACGGCTGCCCATGCGCCGGTCACTGGGGTTTTCCGATATCACCACGGCATTGAAAACCTTTGGTGAAGTCAAGAATTTGCAGCCTGATGTGTTGCACGGGCATGGTGCCAAAGGTGGCGCTTTCGTGCGACTGATTGGCTCACAGTTACGGGTATCAAGGTATTGCGTTGCCCGTCTTTATTCTCCTCATGGCGGAAGCCTGCACTACAATGACCGAACCCTGCGTGGTCAGGCCTATTTCGCGATCGAGCGTCTGCTCGAACGCTGGACCGACAGTCTGGTCTTTGTCTCTGATTACGAGCGGCAAACCTATGAGAAGAAGATCGGGACGCCCCGCACATGCTGGCGGCTGATCCACAACGGACTTCGAGCAAATGAATTCGAACCTGTCCAGACAGATCCGCATGCGGCGGATTTTCTCTATATCGGCATGATGCGCGACCTCAAGGGGCCTGATGTGTTCATCGAGGCTCTGCGCCGGGCTGAGCAACTGGCCGGGAAGCCGCTGCGCGGCGTCATGGTTGGCGACGGCGAAGACAAACCGCGTTATCAGGCGCGGCTTGATGCTCTCGGTATGGGCGACCGGGTAAAAATGCACGATGCCATGCCGGCGCGTGACGCGTTCGCGCTGGCCCGGGCAGTTGTTATTCCCTCACGGGCTGAATCCATGCCCTATATCGTTCTCGAAGCTGTTGCAGCGGGCAAGCCGGTAATTTCCACCAAAGTCGGCGGCATTCCGGAAATTGTAGGGCCCGATTTCGCAGGATTTGTACCACCCGGCGACATTGAGGCGCTTGCCGGCGCCATGGCGCACGCCATAGCCGACCCGCACTGGCTGCCCGATACGATGCCGGAGATGGTCCGCTTTCGCGAAAATTTTTCAGCACAAACAATGGCTGACCGCATGTCTGCAGTCTACCAGGGCTGTCTCGAGCAGCGAAAGCGAGACAATCCGACCCCGGTTGCGTCAAGCCTTTCTTAGGGAGCGCATGGTATCCCGGTAGACTAAGTTTCCGGGGAGAGTTCGACCGTGAACAAGTTCGACCGCGATGACGCATTCAATTCCGAAGGCATCCGCAAGGCCATGGCCGACATCAAGGTCAAGCCGAGTCTGAAGGACGCGGATGGCAAGACTGTCGTTGTGATGAGCCGTCTGGCGCGCCAGACAGCCAACCGGCTTTCCCAGGAAAACTATTCCCCGACGATGATCATTGGCTCCTTGCGGCTGACAGAACTGGCTTTGCTGGCCTTTACCGGCTTTCTGGTCCATGCGCTCTATGTCGGCATTTCCAGCGACACCACGGTGTATCTGTACGCACCGGCCATTCTCATCGGTTCCGCGCTGGCCGTGCTGCTGATCCAGATTGCTGACGGTTACCAGGTTCCGGCGCTCAGAAGTGCCTTGCGCACATTACCCAAGGTGCTGACCGCATGGTCGGTCGCCTTCGCTATCATCGCCCTGCTGGCATTCTTCATGCAGTACGGGCTTGCGTTTTCGCGGGTATGGTTCGCTGCCTGGTATATCAGCGGGGCACTGGTGCTGGTCATCGACCGCAACATTGTCTCCTATGGCATCCGGCGCTGGGCCAGAAACGGCGTCATGGAACGCCGGGCAGTGATCGTCGGTGGTGGCGATATCGCCAAGGCCCTGATCCGCTCGATTGAGCAGGATGCCGACAATGATATCCGGATCTGCGGCTTTTTCGATGATCGTGACGACCAGCGCTCTCCACCGATGATCGCCGGATATCCAAAACTTGGAAACATAGACGCGCTGGTGGAATTCGCCCGCATGGCGCGGATCGACATGCTGATAATTGCCATGCCGCTCAATGCGGAATCGCGGGTTCTGGAACTGTTGAAAAAACTCTGGATTTTACCGCTCGACATCCGGCTTGCGGCGCACGCAAACAAGCTCAGGTTCCGGCCGCGCGCCTATTCCTATGTCGGTGCCGTGCCGATGCTCGACATTTTCGACCGTCCGATCACCGACTGGGATTCGGTCGCCAAGCGGATCTTCGACATCTTCTTTTCGCTGCTGGCGATCACACTGTTCTGGCCTGTCATGGTCTGCACAGCCATCGCCATCAAGCTCAATTCCAAAGGCCCGGTCCTGTTCCGGCAGAAACGGCACGGCTTCAACAATGAAGTCATCGACGTGCTCAAGTTCCGCTCGATGTACACCGATCAGTGTGACCCAACGGCCCGTGCGGCGGTTACCAAGGGGGATCCGCGCGTGACCAGGGTTGGGCGGTTCATCCGGAAGACATCGATCGATGAGTTGCCACAGTTTTTCAACGTGTTGCGCGGCGATCTGTCCCTGGTTGGTCCGCGGCCGCATGCGGTTGTCGCTGCCGCGCATGACCGGCTATTTGCAGAGGTTGTCGACGGTTATTTCGCCCGCCACAGGGTCAAGCCGGGTGTTACCGGCTGGGCGCAGATCAATGGCTGGCGCGGAGAAATCGACAATGACGAGAAGATCAAGCAGCGCACAGCGTGTGATCTCTACTACATCGAGAACTGGTCCTTGCTGTTTGATCTGAAGATCCTGTTTATGACGCCGCTCAAACTGCTCAATACGGATAATGCGTATTGACCAGCGCCGCCCTCCCCTTACCCGCCACTTTTCAGCCGCAGCGCGCCGCGATCTCGATTCTCGCCTCGCTGCTGGTGGCTTTCGGCGTATTCTTGTCCGGGTTCGTGATCAATGAGCCAGCACCTTACGAGCTGTTTCTGGCCGGTCTGATCGGAATTTGGGCGGTATTCGGCCTGAGATTATCCAGGCATATCGCGCCGCTGATCACACTTTATGTGATTTTCAACATCGGTGGAATGTTCTCCATCCTGACCATGGACGACGTCAAAGACACGCCGATGTATATGGCGGTATCGCTGTTTCTCGCCTTCACGTCGATGTTCTTCGCCGCCATCATCGAAGCTGACCACAGACGGTTGGCCCTGATCTTCCGCGCCTATGTGGCCGCCGCCATCATCACCTCGCTGCTGGGTATCCTCGGCTATCTCGGTGTCCTTCCCGGCGGAGAGGTGTTCACCCGCTATGGCCGCGCGATGGGCGCTTTTCAGGACCCCAACGTGTTCGGTCCCTATCTGGTTCTGCCGGCGCTCTATCTGATGCACGGCTTGCTGACAGGCACACTGAAAGCTGCACCGTTGCGCGTGACCGGGCTTGTGATTCTTGTTCTTGGCGTGTTCTTCTCGTTTTCCCGCGCAGCCTGGGGCCTGTTGCCGATCACAATGGTTCTCCTTGTCACCACGATGCTGATCAAAGAACGCACCGGCGCATTCCGGCTGAAGATCCTGGTAATGACGCTTGTCGGAACCCTGCTGCTTGTCGGCGCGATCATCGTAGCGCTGCAATTCGATCAGATCGCTGATCTGTTTTCTGACCGCGCCAAACTGGTGCAGTCCTATGACGGCGCCAGGCTCGGCCGTTTTGAGCGCCATGCGATTGGCTTTCTGATGGCGATGGAACACCCGCTGGGCATCGGCCCACTGGAGTTCGGCCTGATGTGGGGTGAGGACACCCACAACATCTGGCTCAAGGCGCTGATGGATTACGGCTGGCTCGGTTTCGTGAGCTATGTGACACTGATTGTCTGGACGCTTGCGCTGGGCTTCCGCTTCCTGTTGCGCGAGAGGCCCTGGCAACCTTACCTGATGCTCGCCTACATCACGCTCGTCGGGCATACGATCATTGGCAATGTCATCGACACAGACCATTGGCGGCATTTCTATCTGCTGATGGGTATTGTGTGGGGATGTATTGCGCTTGAAATGCGCTGGCAGTCAAAATTACGGGATGAAGCAGGAATGCCACCAAGGCCCCTGCCCGCCTGACATCGCGGCGGGCGGATGCCGGGATTGGCCGTCATGCCGCGCTGGCAGCAAAATCACAGGTTTTTAGAAATGGTCGGAGCGGCGGGATTCGAACCCACGACCCCTTGTCCCCCAGACTAAAAGATAGCGTTTTCTGGCTATATCTGGCGTTGCATGTATCCTATTTTTTTCAACATTTACAATGCTATCTAACCGGCGCCCACTTGTAATTTTACCTACACCCTCTTAAATGCTGGCTACAATGTGGCTATTTTTTCGATTGGGGGTTGGTTTATGGCGCAGGTGAAAATCACGCAAACGTCGGTTTCCGAGATCATGGAATCGGCAATTCCGAATCGGACCACCTTCTATTTCGATAAGGATTTACCCGGCTTTGGCTTCTACCGAACGCCTGGCGGGACCGGGACTTTCTTCGCTGAATATCGGCCCGTCGCGGGTGGATCAAAGAAGCGTATCAAGCTCGGCCGCGTTGGCACATTAAAGGCCAACGAGGCGCGGGAGGCGGCCCGCAAAGCGATTGCCAACGCGGCATTGGGGAAAGACCTAGCTACAGATCGTGCCACTGAACGTGCATCCTTGACGGTGAAGGAACTGGTGGCTGCATATATCGAGGAATACGTCGGCATCAAAAAGAAGAAATCGTCAGCCGATTTTTACAGAGTCATGCTGTCCAAACACATTGGACCACATCTTGGATCGTGCAAGGCAGTATCGTTGACTCGTGTCGAGGTTGGGCGAGCGCACACGAAAATGTCGAAGACCGCGAAGGTATCTGCAAACCGCGCAATCAGTCTGCTTGCAGCCGCTTATGTTTGGGGTGCAAAGAATGAACTGATTCCGAATGGGATCAACCCGGCGCACGGCATCGATCTGAACAACGAGGAGGCCCGTGAGCGGTTTTTGACTGAAGTGGAAATGGCACGGCTTGGCGAGGCGATGCGTGAGGCAGAGACCGTCGGCTTCGAAGCGAAAGTCACAAACGCGAAACACGCACCAAAGGGTCAGCGATCGATCATGCACCCTTCCGTAACCGGCGCAATCAGACTCATAATGCTCACCGGTTGCCGGTTGCGCGAAATTTTGCATTTGCGTTGGTCAGAGGTGAATCTTGATCGTGGTATCGCCTATCTGCCCGATTCAAAAACAGGCCGCAAAGCCGTGATCCTTTCCGCTGCTGCTGTTGCCGTGATGCGGGAAATGCCGCAGGTAGGTGAGTATGTCGTGGCCGGGGATAGCGCCGGTACACCGGACGAAAAACCACGCGCTGACCTAAAACGGCCATGGACGGCGATCTGCAAACGGGCCGATCTTGAGGGACTACGCATCCATGATCTTCGACATTCGTTCGCAAGTGTCGGTGCGTGGTCAGGTCTGGGGCTGCCCGTCATAGGCAAACTGTTGGGGCATGCAGATGCAAAGACAACTCAAAGATATGCTCATATCGCCGACGAACCGGCGCGGCGTGCCGCGGACCTGATCGCCGATCAGATCTCTACTGCCATTGGGGGTAAGTGATGGCGAAGCTACCCGATGGATTCAGTCTGCAGGCAATTCCCATTCAAGCTGCGATATCGGAAGGCCGCACTGAGGACGCAAAGACTTTAATTGTTGCGATCCTATCTGAGGGACGTGCTGACAAGGTGGTCCAGCGCCTTGCGGCATTAATGATCAAGAGGCCAAAAGCGAAGCGAGGGCGCAAGACCGCCCTGCCCCGGCACTGGCTCGAAATCGGCCCAGACTTCCACTCCATGCGTGACGACGGCGAGCGCTATGAAGATGTAATGCGCGAACTGGCGACGCGCTACGGCTATTCAGAAACCCACATCAGAAAGGCTGTTGCATTGTACGATCAAGCCATAGATGAGGCCGAGGAAGCTTCCCGCATTTAAATAGTATTTGTCTGCTTAGTCTCATTTGTAAGTTGCGCCTATCTTTCCGTGTGTAACGTCAAACATGGAGATAAGCGAATATGGCAAACTTACGAACACGACCTGCGGCGGAATATCTGCAGGTATCGAAATCCCTACTTGATAAGCTGCGCTGCTACGGCGGTGGGCCGGTCTATGCGAAACTCGGTTCGACGGTGATCTACGACACCGCTGATCTTGACGCCTGGGTGTCATCAAAGAAGCTTAAGCCCGCCAACGACAATGTCGACTGCGAGGTGGCAGCATGATGGGAGCGATTGCAGATGGCTTTTACCTGGTGGAATTTGTCGGCGTTGAATCACGGGAAAAACAACTCGATCTAGTCGTGGAAATAATGAGAGGCCCACAAACTGGCTACCGGATAGGCGAAACATTCGACTTGACCCAATATCCGGATGAAAAAAGGTCTGAAAGCAACACAAAATCACTGGCATTCAAAGAATGTCTCGACGGAAGCTTCGATGTTTTGGAGCCGGAAAGGGCGCTATTTTTTCCCTTCATTGCAAAAATCGTCGACGGTATGATTGCGAGTGTGCACCGCTTTAGCAACGAAATCACCTTACCTGCGCGAAATGCGCGTCCTCGGGCGATGGCTTTTCATACCGAAGTGGGCTGGATCTGGGAGGACTTATCCCCTGCCCCGGACCATCCGTGGCGCTCAAAGGCCGCCTAACAAGTAGTTCCTTTTTAGGGACAATTTCACCCAAGTAAACCAACCACACACCGCCGGCATAGTGCCGGCGGCGCGCATCCTTGCGCATAACTTAGGAGTCAAAATGAAAGTTCTTTACGCGCACCGAACGAAGGAACGCGGCAACCGACCGTGTGTCGGCTTTGTCGATATCGAGCTTGATGAACACGTCAGGCTTTATGGGCTTCGCGTCGTTCGACAGCCGGATGGACGCCACGTCGTTTACGCCCCCCAGGCTGGCCAGCGGCACGCAGCTTCGTTTTCCAGGCCGTTTGCGGAGGAGCTGACTGCGGCGGCGGTGGCAGCATTGGAGGCCGGACGATGATGGCCGCAATTACCGCGACACCATATAAATGGAAAGACCCCACAACACTGGCGCGGCGCGAGACGCCTTGGAAAATCGAAGACGAGTTCGAGGATTATCCAGATGAAGGTTTGGCGATCGTGAAGGCGGCGATTGCGAAGTGGGAACGAAACAATCCCGACGATCATGCCGAGCAGCCAGCCGAACCGGCACCACAACCGGCACCACCAGCAGCGGCGAATGACAACAACCCGCTGCCATTAATCAATCCGGCCGACCTGGACGGCCAGCCCGTTCCGCCCCGCCAATGGTTTATCGACGGGCTTATTCCGGCGCGGCAAGTGACGATCCTCAACGGTGACGGCGGCGTGGGGAAAAGCTTGCTGGCGCTGCAGATCGCTGCTGGATCCGCGTTATCATCTGAAGTCTGCGGATTGTCGCCGGCACCCGGCCGCGCGCTGTATGTCGGCGCCGAAGATGATGCAGACGAGTTCCATCGCCGCCTTGCCGACATTGCCAAGCAGCACGGTGCCACGCTTTCCGACCTGGACGCTTTGCGCGTTGTCTCGCTCGCCGACCGCGACGCACTGCTGGCTATCCCGAACAAGGCTGGCAACCTAGAGCCTACGTCGCTTTTCCACGCGCTGGTGGCCGCGATCGGCGAATTCAACCCGCGGTTCGTCGCGCTTGACACCGCAGCCGATCTGTTCGGCGGCGACGAGATCAAGCGCGGCCAGGTTCGGCAGTTTATCGGAATGCTTCGGGCGCTTGCGCTCCAGGCCGATTGTGCCGTTCTGCTATTGGCGCATCCGTCCGTCAAAGGAATCGAATCTGGCAGCGGCACCAGCGGATCTACAGCCTGGAGCAATTCAGTCCGTTCGCGCCTATATCTGACGGCTGACAAGGACGACACCAGCGGGCGCGTCCTGAAGACCGTGAAAGCGAATTACGGCACCACGGGCGACGAAATAAAACTGCGCTGGCAAAAGGGCGCTTTCATCCTCGACGACGGCAAGCCAAGCCCTGCGAATATGCTCTTAGAGGCGCGGGCAGAGCGCATCTTTCTTGAGGTTCTGGAAAAGATAACCGAACAGGGGCGCAACCTTTCACCGTCACCTTCCGCGGCGTATGCGCCGAAATTGATTGCGGCTCACCCCGACGCAAAAGGAGTATCGAAAAAGGTTCTTGAGGAGGCGATGGCGCGCTTGCTCGATGCGGGCCGCATTAAGATTGAGACGATTGGACCGAAATCAAGGGAGACAAGACGGTTGATTGTGACACCTTCAGACCCGCCTTCAGACTGACTTCAGACGCATTCAGACCCCTTCAGACTGATGCTTCAGACACACCCCCCATACCCCCCCGGTGCGTCTGAAGCACGCACACCGGTCTGAACCGGTGAGCACTTCAAACCCACAATCAAGAAACCAGAGGAGAAACTGGAAATGAAAAATGTTTGCAATACCCAACCCCTACACCGCGCGCCGCGAACGCTTCGTAGCAGATGGCACAAATCTAAATCGCATTGTTGATGTGGTCCGCGTGATCGGTGTCACCCGTGATGCGGGCGGCGCGCCGGCTTACATCATTGAGATACAGCAAGGCGACAAGATCAGCATGGAGATTGAACCGTATCTTTTGGTTCCTGCCTAGGGCGGACCGCGTTAAAAAGGGGTGGTCGTTTTTCTGTCTAAACACTATTTACCCTTATGCAGCCAACCAGAACAGCCGCCCCACGGGGCAAACGCGGAAGACCTGGAACAGGCACCGCACCATTGTATCGGCCAGGTGCCGACCCTTTCCGAAAGGTGCGAATTTTTGGAAAATATTAAGACTGAAGCCGCGAACGACAACGTCGCGGAGAACTACCTCGTGCCGGTGGGAATCCCGGCCGCAAAACAGGCAGCACGCGAAATGCTTGCCGTGGCAATGAAGACAAGCTCCATCCGGGCAACTGTTTGCAAGCCCAAAGAAGCCCCCACTCCAGAGACATGGAAGCCGCTAAAGCCGAAGGCGGGCAACGATAACCGAGAGCTTGTGTCCTGGCCGTTTTTGGGCAAACTCAAACGAGACGGCCAGCACGAAGATGCGGAACTGATTGAGCAGTACCGCGGATTGATATCTTTGATGGCGGTCAACCCTCTGCAGGGCCAGGACCCAAGCCGCTTCGGTGATGGGCTTGTGATTGCTGAACGCACCTATATTGACGGCGAAGATGTGGAGGAAGCGGCTGCGACCGGTTTTAAGGGCAGTCAAGTTCCAGGTGGCGACCTCGACAACAAAGGAGAGCGCGTAGCGGCCAAGTCGCCAGGCACTGCAAGCCACGCCAGGCAGACAGACGACAAAACCATAGTCGTCATGCGGCCGATGGACATGAGGTTCAATGAACGCACTCTTATTGCCCAGATCGACATGAGCGGCATTATCGAGCGGTTACGGCAGGCGATGGGTCCATTGGTTGCACCGTTTGAAGATGCAGTACTGGGCGGATTAACAATGCGCGAAATTGGTGAAGCCCGCCACTTCAAGGACAAGCAAGCTGAGGCTGCCGGCAAGGCTCTTGTTATGACGGCGCTGGATGCAGTCCGCGCGGAATGGTCTGAATTTCGGAAAGAGCAGCGTCAAGCCGAAGATCAAGCCGATCGCAACGTCGCAAGGAGAAGGGCCGAACTTGAAGCGGAACGCGCAAGGTTCCTTGGCCGCGCCGCCTAGGTACACCCCAAACGCATCGCCGAGGGTATTAGGGGGGAGCCGCTGCAAAGCGGTTCCCTTTTTCAGTTTCGGCGTGTCGCACCACGCCTTCGGCGCATCGGAATCACGAAAGCGGTTGTCGCCGAGAAATTCCAGAATCGGCGGGTTTGTTTCTTCCCCCGCTGGTCTAGCCGGTCGAGCGCGACTCCCGCGAACCCGGCAAAGTTTCTCCTAGTAAGCCGGGATAAAGCGGCCGCGCTACAGCGCGGCGCCAATTCAAACGACTGGCCGCAGTGCCGGTCTTTTTTTTAACGTCTCAATCTTCAACCACTAAACCGTAGGAGGCTGTCATGCCCCACCCATCTCCGCCTTCTGGCGGCTGCTTTGTCGTGCCGTCATGGTGGACCGACGCCGCCTTCAACCTAAGCGAAGTCTCAAAATTCCTCGATACGCCGATATCAACGGTAAGTCTTCAGCTTTCCTTTGCGCGCGCAACGGGCGTTGAAGTCGGCGACATGACGGGAAATCGCACCCGATATTCATGTCATGATATTTTCGCGCTGTCGTTGCTGGCGAAGCTGCGCAGCCGCCACGTTCGCATCAATGCTGATGTCGTCGCTGCTGCCTTCGCCTTCACCACAGTGAACGGCCATCCGCGGCCACTAGGTTGCGATGAGGGTTGGGTCGTCTTTGATGACGACGCCAGCCTAACCGTGCCGGCATGGCTCTGCTGGACGGCGGTTCGCGGATGGGCAACCAAATATTTCGGAACTGCCCATGTTTGAGCGCATCAGAAATCTTTTCACCGGGAAGCGAAACTATAACGGTGCCGCTGGGGGGCGACGCTGGGCAGGCGCGCAATCAATGCCTTCGCCGGTCCTGGCAGCACATGCTGCACGACACACGCTAGCTGCGCGCGCGCGGTTCGCTGTGAGCAACAATCCGCTGGCGGCCTCGGGTCTTGAGGCTTGGGTGACATCCCTGGTGGGTACAGGCGTAAAGATGCAGTCAAGGCATGCCGATAAATCAATCCGCGAAACCCTGGCCTCCCGGTTCGAAGCGTGGACTGACGAAGCCGATGCCGACGAGGCAACCGACTTTTACGGCGTACAGGCCGCTGCGGTTCGCAGCATGGTTGTCGCCGGCGAAGCCTTTATCCTCATGTTGAACACAGCGAGCGGCCTCAAGCTTCGGCTCATCGATCCGGAACAGGTCGACGCATCCTACAGCGCACCGCTGACCGAAGGCGCGCAAGTGATCCAAGGCATCGAAGTAGACGCTGAGGGCAAGCGGCTCGCTTATCACGTCTTCAGCGAGCGGCCCGGCCAAGTGACCAGCTTCACACGCGAACGCAAACGGATACCGGCTGAAGACGTCTGTCATCTCTATCGACCTCTCTGGCCGGGGATGATCAGGGGCGTCAGCTTTTTCGCGCCCGTCTTGCTCCGCATGAATGATCATGACTCCAGCAGGGACTCGCAACAGGTTCGGCAGCGGGCCGGCGCGATGCTGGCTGGCTTTATCCGATCCGCCGACGGCATAGGCTCGCCGATGGATGGTGAACCGTCTGGAAACACCCTAGTTGGCGGACTTGAACCAGGCACATTGAAATATCTAGCGCCTGGCGAGGAGATCGTGTTTTCGACGCCACCGGCCATAGGCATGGATGCAATAGCGTTCATGCGATTGACGGAGCGCGAGATCGCAGTCGGCCTTGGCGTACCGTCCTACTTGCTCAACGGCGACTTGAGCGACGTGAACTACAGCAGCATCAGGGCGGGTCTTGTGTCTTTCCGTGAGCGCGTCGAGGCGCTTCAGCATTCGGTTCTTGTCTATCAGTTCCTCCGGCGTGTCTATCAACGATGGGCAACCATGGAAGTGCTAAGCGGCAAGATTGAAACCACCGTCGATGCTGCTTTGCCAGCCGTATGGGTAACACCTCGGCAAGCATGGGTAGACCCGCTGAAGGACGCCGAAGCCGAGATCATGCTGGTCAATAACGGTATGAAATCCCGGCGCGAAGTCGTCGCCAGTCGCGGAATAGACATCGAGGCACTGGACGCTGAAATTGCCGCGGACAAGTCGCGGGCGGACGTTCTTGGTCTCATATTCGGCACCCCACCCGCCAACGATAACAACCCTCCCGCCGCTGCCGGCGCGGCCTAACTTACCGGAGAATCTAATGCCCAACCAGAACGGCGTGCTCACGCGCGCCGCACCCTTACGCGCGTCGACATGGAACGCTGAAAAATTCACAGTCGAGGCGGTCCTTTCAACAGGCGCTGCCGTCACACGTTATGACAGCCGGGGCGAATTCCAGGAGGTACTTGACCTCAATCAGACCTGGCCAGCTAGCATCCCTTTGCTGGATTCACATTCGCGCGGAAGCGTCGATGATCGCCTCGGCGAAGTCGTCGATATCCGCACCGTCAACGGTGAAGTCATCGGCACCGTCAAACTATCCCGCCACAATGAACGCGCTCAGCGCGTTGCTGCGGAGCTAACCGACGGTGCCACCTACGCCGTCTCGATCGGCTACGCCGTCACAAAGTGGACGGAGAGCAAACCAGGCGGAAAACGCACGTTGACCGCTGCCACGTTCGATCTTCTCGAAGCATCCCTTACAACAGTGCCCGCGGATCGCGGTGCCGGCCTCCGGAGTGACTCCATGCCACAGACCACCACTAACGAAAATACCGAAACTCAGACCCGCGCCGTCCTGGCCGCAGAAGTCAGGTCGATCGCCACCACGGCCGGCCTTGACCAGACCTGGGTCAATGCGCAGACGGATGCCGAAGTCATCGACATCAACACGGTTCGCGCCGCTGCCCTGGCCGCTATGCAGGCACGCACCACCACCACAGCCACGGTACGCACGGCTCACAATGAGACGACGCTGGACAATCCAGATGTTCGCGTCCGCGCTGCCGGTGAAGCCCTTTATGCCCGCACCAATCGCGGCCACCAGGTCTCGGAACAGGCGCACGCCTTCGTTGGCATGGGAACTGTGGATCTTGCCCGCGAATCCCTGCGATACGCTGGCGTCGTGACCACCGGCATGTCAGCCTCGGCGATCGTCGAGCGTGCGCTGCACAGCACTTCTGACTTCAGCCTGATCCTTGGAGACAGCGTCGGGCGCACTTTGCGGGCCGGCTACAATGCCGCACCGTCTGGACTGAAACGCGTCGGGCGCCAGACCGCGGCCAAGGACTTCAAGGACAAGCATCGCCTTCAGCTTTCCGAAGCTTCTCGCCTGGAGAAGGTGAACGAAAGTGGCGAATTTACCAGTGGAACGCTTGAGGAATCCAAGGAATCCTATCGTCTCGCCACATACGGAAAGATGTTCGGCATCACTCGTCAGGCGATTATCAACGACGACCTCGGTGCTTTCTCGGACCTTGCGCGCCGGATGGGTCAGGCGGCAGCCGCAACCGAAGCACAGCTGCTGGTCGACTTGCTGCTCGCGAACTCAGGTGCCGGCCCCGCAATGTCGGATGGTCAGAATTTGTTTCATCTGGCTTCGCACAAGAACCTGCAGACCGCGGCCGCTTTCGATATCGCACCGCTCTCGATCATGCGGACGGCGATGCGCAAGCAGGTGGGTCTTACTGGTGAGTTGATTGCCATCGAGCCGAAATTCCTGATTATCCCGGCAGACCTCGAAACGGTAGCGGAGCAGAAGTTGCGCACTGTTCTGTATCCCGCTGCCAGCGCCAATGCAGCGCCAGAATCGATGCGCTCCCTCGAAATCGTCGTCGAGCCGCGGCTTGTATCCGCGACCGGCTATTATCTGGCAGCTGACCCGGCAAGCGTCGACGGCCTGGAGTTCGCCTATCTTGAAGGCGAAGATGGCGTGCAGGTGGAAACCCGCGCCGGCTGGGAAGTCGATGGCGTCCAGATCAAGGCCCGCACGGACTTCGGTGCCGGGTTCGTGGACTGGCGTGCATTCCAGCGCAATGTCGGCGCCTAAAGGTGGACGCACTACTTGCACAGCGGACGGCCCTGGTGGCCGCCCGCGGTAGTGGTCAGCTTGAAGTCGAGTTTCATAGTGGAGGCACCAAGCGCCGAGTCGCCTACCGTTCCTTCGCTGAAATTGATGCGGCAATCACTGCCATCGATCGGGACATCGCGGCCCTAAACGGCAAGCGAGTCACAACCTTTCTTCCCTCATTCAAAAGTGGATTCTAGACCATGAAGAATTACATTCAGCCCGGTGACACCATCACCGTCATCGCACCCGCCAACGTCACCAGCGGCGATATCGTCGAAGTCGGCAAGCTAGTAGGTATCGCTTGCACAGATGCACTTTCCGGCGCCCCCGTCGAAATCAAGACCAGCGGCGTCTTCACAGTTGCTAAAGTCTCAGCCCAAGCCTGGACGGTCGGCGCGTTGGTATATGTGGCTTCCGGTGAGGCGACGACCACGGCCAGCACGAACACCCCCCTGGGGCACGCGCTTGCCATCGCGGCGAACCCGTCGGCGACGGGCGTCGTGCGACTGTCAGTCTAAATGGACTGGCGAGAACTCGAGCGCACCGTCGACAGTATTGTCGGCGGTGCATTCTCCGAGGCCGTGCGTTTGTCGTTCCTCAAGAACGGCACCGCCGATCCGGCCCGCCCGCTTGTAGACATTGAGGCGATCCTGCTCACGGGCGGGGATGACAGCTTTGCTCCCGGCAATGGCTTCCGCGCTCGCCTATCTGCAGGCCAGGGCGAGATCGTCATCAACAGGTCAGCTTACACCGGCTCGATGCCAAAGACCGGTGACCGTGCCCGCGCAACCGATCGTGCGGGCATGCCTTGGTTTGAAGTGGCAACCGTTTCAGATCGTTACTCAAATCTGCTGGTGTTGTCGCTGAACCAGGTTTGAGTAGAATTTTAGGGCAACATGACACCAGGTTATTATTCCGGGACTCGCTTGATTGATCGACTTGCTCGGCGTTACATGTCGTCGAGAGGGCACCGCCATGACTAACGACATCGCCGAGCTGGTTAATTTGCCTTGGGCAACTCTGTTAGCTCTCGCTTCGGGGTACGCAGGGTATTATGTTGCCAACGCTGGATTGCGGGCACATCACAAATCGATCGACATCGCTTTTTCTACCATCGTTTTTGGCTTTTTCGGCTCACTGGCATTCCAGTACCTTGTTAGGGCTGATTGGGGCATAATGTACTCGTCATTGGGTTCATTCGCCGCAGCAATATTTTGCGGCATCCTTTGGAACAAAATCGGTAGAAGTTGCCTTGAGAAGGCGCTTCGCATAAGCAAAGTTAGCTATTCGGACGAACTGCCGAGCGCTTGGAAAGCGCTATTCGCCAGCACCGACACGTGCGCAACTCAACTAACGTTAAAACTCACTGATGGCACGTGGCTTCACTGTAACGACTTAAACGAATTCAGAGACCATCCCAACGGTCCTTGTACGTTAGGCGATGCAGGTGATGTCCTGATGTATGTCACTCACAGGATAGACAGCGATGGTCGAGAAGGCTTCATTGAATCAGACGATTTAATCGATGAAAAATTCGGTACGGATGTGACTTACATCCCTAAAGACAAGATTGAGCGGATGACAATCCGGCGCAGTCACGCCCGAGTGCAACCTAAGTAAACTTCATTTCTTCTTAGGTGCAGGGGGCTTTGCTTCGCTTGTGTTTTTACCTGTATCGGGCCTGAAATTGCCCTGTTCTTTTCCAGGACGATAATTGTTCTGGACCGAAGTTTTTGGCTTATAGTTTTCGGTAATTTTCTTCTTTTCACCATCGTTCGTCATTTTGTGAGTCCCTCCCCTGAACAATAGATTCAATTTTGACGCAGCACGAGCTGGTGTCAAGACGCATAAGTAGTGGCTCAATTCGATATGCGCCAAAAGGTACTCCGCCGGCTCGGCAGCTAGCGGGCCAGAACGCCCGAGGCCTAACGCAATGATGAAATTTCCATAGCGTTTCCTTCCGAAAGGAGAACACAGCTATCTAAAGTTTCACCACACGTTGAAAGTACTCATCAGATGTTCTCGTGGCCCCCAGAATCTCCTCACGAAACTTCTCGAAGCGGATAACTAAGTAGGGTTCTGGGTAAGACCCAAGCTCTTCGGCTTTCTCAAGTTTTTTTGCACAGCGGTTGCCATAATATCCATTTGGAATTGCAGTTTCAGTGCCGTCTTCCTTCCTGAGAATGGCATAGGACGAATGGATCATATCGTTTCTGAGATCGACCATGCCGTCAAATTTGTTGAGGAAACTAATGATGCCTTTTTCTAGATCCGGGTGCATCTCCAGCTTCACTTTCGTCGCGGCTGAAAGCATATCCCGTTGAGCCCGGTCATTCTTGTGACAATGCCAAGTAGCCAGCGCGACATCATCCAGTCCGCCACAGACCACTGCGCTAAAAAGGTGTCCGAGGCTGTCTTGAAGGGCCGCCCATGCGATGTTGGCATGACCAATAGATAACGCTAGCGCGTCAAGCGATTGTGGAGGTGGGGTCATGGCAAAATTTCGCGGTCCTCAAATAAATACGCTCGCTGGCTTCCTCTGCATAACTGTAGGCGTGATGAGGCAAGCGAGTGCAGCAGATCAAATTGCGTGGTCTGGCAAAACGCCAAAATTTATTGGCTACGCTAGCTATCTTATCACCCAAAATGGAATCTTCCTATGCACATGAAACCTCCCGCACTCGCGGGGCTTTTGGGCATTTCAACGCGCCGCCTGGGTCAACTGCATTCGGAAGGGATTGCGGTCAAAGTTGACCGCGGCTTGTACGATGCAGCGGCCACCGTTCAAAACATGCTGCTGCACGCCAGCGGCAAGGCCGGTGCGGCATCTGCCGAACTGGATCTGGATCGCGAGCGCGCCCGCCTGGCCAAAGAACAGGCGGACGGCCACGAGATCAAGAACACCATTGCCCGCGGCGAGCTTCTGATTGCTGCCGATGTCGAACGGACGTGGGCCGATGCTTGCCGCCAAACAAGGTCGGCGATGCTGGCCGTCACGGGCCGCGTTCGCGCAGCCACAACCATTGAAGCGGCAGACGCCGCCATCCTTGATCGAGAAATTCGCGATGCACTTACCGTCCTATCCGGCGGCGAAGACGATCCTGGCGAGGGCGCTGAGGAGTCTCCGACCGCCGCCTAAACTTCGACTGTCCGACTTTATAGAGCGGACAATTCACCTTCCCGATGATGTCTCCTATGCCGCCGGCAAGATGCGGCTTTACCCGTTCCAAAAGGGAATAGCCGACGCCATCGGTGATCCGGCAATTGAGCGGGTCACAATCCAGAAAAGTGCCCGCGTTGGTTATTCGTCGCTGCTGATCGGCGCGATTGCTAACTTTGTCGTAAACGACCCCGCGCAGATTATGGTTGTCATTCCTGTCGACAAGGATGGCCGAAAGATCGTGGTCGATGTCATGGAGCCCATTTTTCGCGCTTCACCCGGCCTTGTCGGCAAGCTGTCCGGCGACGACCAGGAGGTGAACCGCAATACCATGATGTCGCGCCGCTTTTCAGGCGGCAGCTTGAACGTGGTAGCGGCAAAGGCGCCGAACAATCTGCGCGGGTCGAATGTGCGCGTCTTGTTTCTGGACGAGGTCGACTCGATGGCCAACACGGCAGAGGGTTCGCCGATCCTGTTGGCCGAGGGCCGGACTACCGCCTACGTCGATCGCAAGATCGTCATCGGCTCGACGCCGGTAGACGCTGCAACTTCGCTCGTTTGCGGTTCTTATGCCGGTTCTGATCAACGCATTTTTGAAGTGCGATGCCACGAATGTCATGAATATTCCGAAGTCCTTTGGGAGGACATCAGGTGGCCGGAGGGCGAGCCGAACAAGGCGGAATGGTGTTGCCCGAAATGCGGCTGCGCTGTCGATAATAAGTTCAAATCCAGCATGGTTGCCGCCGCCCGCTGGCGCATCACCAAGCCTGAGATAAAGGGCCACGCCGGGTTCCGTATCAACTCGCTGGTTTCGCCGTTGGCTAATGCTGCATGGCCGAAACTGGCCGCAGAGTTTGAGGATAAGAAGGGCGATCCTGACAAGCTTCGGACTTTCAAAAATCTGGTGCTTGGGTTGCCCTGGGAAGACGGCGCCGATGATATTGACGAGGCTGAAGTTGCCGGCCGCGTCGAGCCATTCGGTATCGGCTCCATACCGGACGATGTGCTTTATCTGACAATGGGCGTCGACGTGCAGGATGACCGGCTTGAGGCCACGACGGCCGGCTGGGACCGTGAAAACTGCATGTTTCTGATGGGCCACGACGTCATTTATGGATCACCTGACGATGATCAGACTTGGCGCGAGTTAGATGCGCTGATCACGGCCAGACACCAGCACCCGCTAGGCGGAACTATCGGCATTGATGCCGTGGCCGTCGACTCGGGCGATGGAGATTGGACACAGCGCGTCTATGATTTCTGCCGTCCACGTTCTCGTCGTCGCGTCATGTCGATCAAAGGTATGGGCGGCAGCCGGCCCGTGATCGTCAGCACGAAATCGAAGGACTTGCGGGGCCTGTTTATCATCGGCGTCGACGTGGTGAAGACCACGCTGATGAACCGGGTTTCACGCAACACGATGTTGCGTTTTTCGGACAGCTTGGAACCAGTATGGTTCGAGCAATTCCTGTCAGAGCGAAAAATAATTCGATACGTCGGGCGCCGCCCTGTCGCCAAGTGGGAACGACTACCTGGCCGCGCCGCGGAAGGCCTTGACGCTACTGTCTATGCCTACGCGGCTCGCCAGGTTGTGACCTCCAACTTCGACACACGGTCCGCTGAATTGCGGTCAGAACCACAAACGCCGGCAAGGCCGCGTGTCATTCAATCCGAGTGGATGAACGCGGCCTAAGCGGCAATTTTAAGGAGCTATTATGACTGAATTTGTAGTGAAGCGAATGAGCCTGGGCCGGAAAGAGCCGCGTAATTGCGGCACCAAACTATGGGCGTGTTTCGACGTCGCGGTTGATGGTTTCCGGTTCAACAATTGCGCGATCTTCGAAAGGCCGGACGGTAAGCTAATTGTCCGGCCGCCAATGACTAAAACGTCGCTTGGCAACGTGCGAGCGGTGAAGTTCACCGCTGCCGTCTACATTGAATTCCACCAGGCAGCGATGGAAGCGTATTGGGCTAAAATCGGATGCGATCCGGATGACGCCGGTATGCGGCGGACGTTGCGCGATGAGGTGCGGGAGATGGTGGACTAGCTGTTCGGAGCGCAATGTGGGCAAACCACGGCGCCGCTCTTTCGCGGGGTTAGTCGATAAAGGGGATCATTTATGACCTCGGGATGATAGTGGCTCGTTACCATCTTTGGCGGAATGTCACGACGAAGAATAAACGAAGTCGCTAGCCAGGGTGTCCAGTCCCTACGGTTCGCGGCGTGGTGAATCCATTCTTGAAGCATATCGCGGCATACACCCTCGATTTCCTCGGCGCTCAACCACGATGCGGGCAGATCTATCTGAAGAATGGTGGGCACTCCTCGGTGCCGTAATGGGCCATGTCCAAGCGGGCCAAGGAGCGCGCAGACCCACTCGCTACCGTATAATGCGTATGCCCCGCAGTGATCAAGAAGCTCCTGATCGTCGAACCCGACATGAACCCTGCCCTCATCGCGCGTGGTTCCCTCATGGTCGTCGGCGGCATCAAAAACCGCGAGTCGTTTCTCAAGATGCGGGCGGAGCGGTGCGAATTCTGCTTCTGTGCTTACCATTTGCCGAACAGCCGATTTCAGCTTGGAAGGATCGTTCCTTTTCAGTCCCTCTCGATGATAGACACCTGCATCGAGAACTCGGCAGCCGTGATAGGTTCGGATTTTTGCCAGCCGTATATCGTCCATTAGATCGGCAACAAGGATTACAAGGCTTTCCTCGGTGTGGTTTTGAAGCAGATCCAGCCACTTGCTGTCGTCACAATATAAGTCTTGCTCGCCAAGACTTTGAAGTTTGGCGACGCAGTCATCCCCCAGTCTACGCGATAGCCATGCCGTCATGGTTGGAATCCACGTCGATCTGTCTTTCCAAATGACAAGTCGCCTACGCCATGGATTCTTGGAACCTGTCATTTTTCACCCATTTTCATAGAGGATCCCACGCCGTTGATAGGCTGTCGATGATGCGCCGGCTCAACTGAGACTAGACGCCTAGCGCCTTGCCGTCGCCGTGCGTCAACAGGTGCTACTCATTGCGCTCTTTGAACGCCTTGCGGATGGCTGCGCGGCTCACCGCGCTTTCCCGTGGCGCATATTCGGATGGGGGAACTAATGGCTAGAGTTTGAACTTGCCGCGCAATCAAAACTCAGCAAGCCCCGGCTTGTTGGGCTCCGTAGGTAGCCTGACTGTTTGTATATTTACTGCCGTATTCCGATGAAAGTTGTTCGATTAGCCCCCTGCACGAAAACCCCGACAATTGCAGATATTGCGTTGCAGATCTTACCGCCTGTTCATTCCAATCAACTGACAGACTATCCACCGCAGCGGTAGCGTCATCGACATCGTATTCATCACCGTACGGAGATGACAGTTGCTCAATAAGGCCGGATCGCGAGAACCCCGCCATGTTCAGATAGTTATTTGCAGATCTAACGGCATTTTTCTGCGGTCCGGTTAAATCCTGGGCTGAAGCGATCGTGGCACTCAGCATGGCAATCGATAAGACGGCTGTGCCCATAAACTTTATCATATTTGTCATACCCCCAAAATTCGTAGGTGGCGTGCTGCTTGAGATCGCGGGCTTGTGACGAGGGGAGATAAGATCCGCGGCGCCCAAAGCTTCTCAGCACCCCTTGCGGAGCTTGGCCGATTCCATAGCTTGCACCTTACCTTTTGCAACGGCGATCAAGCCTTCTTTGTCGCCACCGGCCACGCTTGCCAACGGCACTCCAACCATAAAAACGCTAAAAGCATCACCTGTTGCTGCGTCGTTCTGTGCGCGTGAAAGCGTCGTCAGATTTGCCCTTTCTGCGGCCAAGTCTGTTTCAAGCTTATTGCATTCCATCGCGGTGTACGCTTCCATCGGAATTGCGGTCGGCGCGATCGCGTCTGGCCGTTTGGCGCATCCCGCCAATGTCGCCGTTATCGATACTGCAAGAATCAAATGTCTCATTGCCGGCCCCGCCTGATTGTAGGCGTAAGCATTGCGCTACCACTGGCTGAGTTGTCAATCCGTACTCAATCCAACGGTAACAAGCTGACGCCCGTATTTTATCCGTTCTGTCACCTTGTTAAATTGCATCATTTAGCGGATCAAGTTAGCGGGGCATGATTTGGATTAGACACCATGCCCGAAAACCAACCCATCAATCTTTCGACGTTCGGCGGCGCGCTCCGGCACGGCTTCAGGATCACCGCGCATTGCGCGGCCTGCCGAACGCACCGCGAACTCGACCTCACGCGATATCCGCCGAACCAGGTTTTCGTCGGCCGTCGATTCCGTTGCGGCAAATGCGGCACGGTCGGATCTATAAGTGTCAGCCAAATTTCCACTGGCGGGCACGGGAACTCGCCGGCGCTGGAGCGGTGGCGAGGCAACAAAACCAAAAAATAATTTTCGTGTTGAGTTCAGGAATATTGTTGTTTTTCAAAGGCGCGACTACCTTCCACCAATGAATACAAATTTGTAAACGTTTGTAAGAGCTTAAGGCATTTATTTGATGTTGACGGTGTTTGTTTTTGCGGCGATCATACGGATATTGAACAAGGCTGCAGCGGTACACCACAGCAGGGCCACCAACCCGACCCGCCGCAGCAGCGCGCCGATCGCAGAAGCGGGGCGCGCTCCCCCTCCGGTGGATTCCGAAGGGGTAGATCCGGACCCTGACCACCAGTCGGACGTACCGGCGCCACGAAGGAGGCTACCAACGGCACCGGCCCGCTAATTTTTGTAGCGGGCCGGTGTGCGATTACGGGCAAAGGCCTGCGATTGGCTACAGTGTGGCTACAGTGTGGCTACAAAAAAAATAGCCACTTCCTAGGAAGCGGCTATCTTATTGAATTTAATGGTCGGAGCGGCGGGATTCGAACCCACGACCCCTTGTCCCCCAGACAAGTGCGCTACCGGGCTGCGCTACGCTCCGACTGGAGACAGGGATTAGATCATCAGTGTTTTGCGGGCAAGGGCAAAATGTCCGGAGCAAAGGAAAAACCGGGAAAGGCCACGATAGCTGGGCACATAGTGTATCGACCCCGGCCACATGTTCGGCCGTAGTCCCCAGATTACAAGCTCAACGCCTTCAGATGCCCGGCGCTGTTGATCACACACCCAGTGCTCATTTAGACCTCATTCCGAAAAGCCAAGAAACCGCGTCACATTCTCCACCGGGCGGCGGCGCGAGACCACCGAGTTTGCAATGAAATCTTCGTCGGGCCACCCGAGCGCCACACAGGTGAGGATCACCTGATCATCAGGAATGTTGGCCACTTCGCGGACCACCGGGCTTTGCATGATGCCCTGACCGTTGATCACGGCGCCAAGGCCCCTGCTCCATGCGGCCAGAACCAGACCGTAGGTCATGGCACCGGTATCGAAATGAGCAATTGTGTTTCCCAACAGGTCCCGGTCAAAACAAACTACCACGGACACCGGCGCGTCAAACTGACGAAAGCCGCGCATCACCCAATCCTGGCGGCGCTCAGCGTCATGACGCGCGATCCCCATGGCCTCAAACAGTTGCACGGCGATCTCGATCTGGCGCTTGCGGTGCTCGCCTTCATAGGCGGCATAATCCTCGATCTCGCGACTGGGCGTTACACCGTCCAGCATCCGTTCAGTGTTTCCCTTACGCACCTTTTCCAGTGGCTCGCCCGTCAGCACATGCAGATGCCAGGGCTGTGTATTCATTGAAGACGGTGCGCGATTGGCGAGTGTAATCACCTCTTGCAGCAGCGCTTGCGAAACAGGTTTGTTCAAAAAGCCACGAATGGAACGCCGTTCCTGCATCGCGTGATCAAGATTCATAAGGCCACCTTTGGAGGGAGTTGAATGAAGCCGGACGGCCTTCTGAATTAACACCGGTAACCGAACCGGCCATCAATTTCAAACTGGCAGCTCAACGGGTGCTGCCATGTTCAGCCAATTATTGGGGATTGGGAGCATCCAAGCTTCCTTCACAGGACCATCCCTCTATCAGGTCGCAATATGTGTCGGGGACCGGGCTGAGAACATCAGCGTCCTGGCGACAGCAGCCGCTTTGAAAGTGCAGGAATGTTCACCTATTATTATACATCTGAACCGGTCGGTTAACCTATGTTAATTGACAGGATTTTTTTAACATATAACTGTTTGCACCCCGGCTCATATGGACAAGTTTGAATGGTTCGAAGGTATTCGATATCGACATGGTTGGCCGCCGCATTTTTGGCGATTGCCGTACCATTTTGCCTGTTCTTGTGGTTCCTTGCCGCACAACTGCAATCAAGCGAAGCCGACTCCGTCGACCGCCGCACGCTTCGCTCTGCTCAAAGTATTGCGCGCGCCATTGAACCTGTCATCACCAGCATGATGACCACCGTCAGTCTGCTGGCCTCTACCGAAGAGCTTGCAAATGGCGACCTTGAAGCCTTTCACCGGCGCAGTCAGCTTGCCCTTCGCGAAACCGGTCAGTTCGTCATTGTCGTGGACGGAGGCGGCAAACAGTTGCTCAACACCCGGGCCGACTACGGGGCACCGCTCTCCCAGATCTCTGATAAAGACGGCTTTTCCCGCGCCATAAAATCCGGGCATCCCGTTGTCTCAAACTTCTTTATCGGAAAGACCAGCGGTAAGTGGGTGTTCAATATTCTCAAACCGGTTGAAGTTTCAGGATCCTCTGACACGCATGTTCTGATCACGACGATGAACGCTGACAACCTTGCCAGTGCGGTGTCTGAGTTGCCACTACCCGACGGCTGGATGGCGACGATCATGGACGGCGACAGCAATATTCTTGCACCCATAAACTCCGTATCCATGGAAATAGGCAAACCGGACATGCTTCCGGACCAAATCAACACAGCGGAACTTTCTCAATTGCCGTTCATCAATCATTTCAAGACCCCGGAGGAGATGGTTCTGGCCTATGCGCCGATCAGAGGGACGCAGTGGAATGCTGTGGTATCGGGGCCGCTTGCATCTGCCCAGGCCTCTATCCTCAAGACCTGGAAAATGCTGATCCTCGGAACGCTGGTTCTGCTGTCGGCCTGTACGGTTGTGATCTACGCGGCATCGAAGCTTATCCAGAGTGAAGTTCGAGGGATCGCCCGAATGGCGGAAAACCTTGGTGCGGGCCGGATTGTCTCGCCTATTCGGACCAGAATCCTAGAACTGGACATGATAGCGCGGGCGCTTTCCAATGCGTCATATGACCGAAGCCAAAAGGAAGAACAGCTCACCATCGTCATGCGCGAGCTTGCCCACAGGACGAAGAACCTGATCTCCATTGTGCTGGCCATGGTTCGTCAGAGCTCGAAGAAAGCGAAAACACCCCAAGAGCTGGTTTCGGTGACTGCGGACCGGATTACAGGTCTTGGCCAATCGATAGACCTGTTGACAGCCAGCGAATGGAAAGCGGTAACACTGAGAGACCTGATCGAGAACCATTTGCGTACCTTCGGCACGATCGGCTCAAACATCACACTGGTCGGTCCGGAATTCCTCCTGGGATCTGACGCGGTTCAGAATCTCGGCATGGCAATTCACGAACTCGCCACGAACGCATCAAAATACGGCGCTCTTAGCGTCGATTCCGGCAAGGTCGAAATCAATTGGAAGATTCAACAAGCTGATTCCGGGGAGAGGCTTAGTCTCGTTTGGCTGGAAACCGGCGGGCCTCTGGTCGAGCCTCCGGAGCAAACCAGCTTCGGCACCCAAATCCTTGATCGTCACCTGAGTGCAGCCTTGAACGGTCAGACCGAAATCGAATACCGGCCGACCGGGCTTGTCTGGACCCTGAACGCACCAGTATCGATCCTGACCCGTGCATTGCTGGCATCGCCTTCTGAAACTTGACTTGCGCCGCACCGCTTGCCTGAAAATTGTTACAGAACTCACGCGCCGGCCAGGACGAATGACTGAAGCAGAGCCGGCGAGTTACGCGATAACTGCAATCCCCCTAAGCGCATATTGATGAACCCGTGCAGGCGCGCCGCGTGCGGTGACGTCGATCCTGCGCCCTCGCTTGAAACATAGATTTCGATAAATGTGCGCATATATTAGCAACTTACTCTTTAACCTTTGAGCATACAGTCCATGGAACGATAAGATGCAATCCGTAAGGGCCCAGGGTGTGAGCAGCTTCAGCCGCCATCAACAGCCGGAAGCCAAAACAGGATCATGGTAAAACGCATGCGGAAGAGTAATTCGATTTGGGGAGACAGATCCGGCAATTTCGGACTGATCTTTGGAATCCTTGCGGTGCCGGTGATGCTGGCGGGGAGCCTAGCGGTTGACTATGTCGGTTTGAGTGTCGAACGCAGTCATTTGCAAAATGCTGCGGATGCGGCTGCTCTCGCAGTCGCTCGAGAGGGCAAAGTCAGCAATGACAAAGCGTTGAAGATCGCTCAGGATACCATGGCCGCCAATTACACGGTTGCTGCTGTTCAGGTTTCTGTCGAGTTGAACAACGGCGTAGCCGGTGTTCATGCAAGTGTCGAAAAGCCGCTGGTGTTCGGCCGTGTCGTGGGACAAAAATCGATGCTGGTATCGGTCGATGCCGAGGCAACCTATGCCTTCACCAAATATGAGATCGCTCTTGTGCTTGATACGACCGGATCGATGGCCGGCGGAAAACTGACCTCAATGCAGAATGCGGTGATCGGCCTTGTCAGCGGCATGACGGAGCTGGGGCTGCAAAACGATCAGATCAAGTTCGCTCTGGTTCCCTATGCAGGCTTTGTGAATGTCGGACCCGAATACGGCCCGGTGATCAACGGGCTCGGACTGTTCGTCAAACCCGGTGCGGACTGGCTCGACCAGGATGCGAAGGCACCGGTACCGCATCCGACCTGCCATCGGAATTCAGCCGATTTGCAATGTACAAGCATTTGAACGTCAAGTGGCCCGGGTGCGTGGAAACACGGATTCCGAAGAAGAACGCACTGCACGACATCGACGACACGGTGCCGGACATCACAGACGCCAATTCGCTGTTCACCCCATTTTTTGCGGTCGATGAGCCCGATACGGCCTGGAAATACCCGAACTCCTACCTGCCCGACGACGGCACGCCGGTAAAGGGCAAGAATGCGACAGAAGCCGACAAGCAAGACCAGCTGTCGCGCTATGGCAGGACCGGAAAATACGTCAAACCAAATGATGCGGTGGACGCGGTGCTTCAGACCCTGAAGTGGAAGAAGCCGAAAATCGACAACTCACCTTCGAGTTTCTACTCCAACAAGAACGACCCCAAAGGCCCCGGCTTCGGCTGCGAAGTGGAACCGCTGGTGCCGCTGACGTCCAATGCATCTGACATCACCAAAACGGTCAAGAAGCTCGAGGCAAACGGCTCGACCAACATGCTTGAAGGTGTGATGTGGGGATGGCGTGTGCTTTCGAGCCGCGAACCGTTCAGCGGCGGCGCAACTGAGAACGACAGCTCGGTCGAGAAAATCATGATCTTCCTCACCGACGGGCAGAACTCCTTCGGCAATCTCAACAATGATCTTGGTTCTGGCTACACAAGCATGGGGTACCTGGTCGATGGCCGACTGGATGGCATGACTGCGGCATCAAGCGGCCAGACCAACAATGCGCTGGACAAAAAGACCCTTTCAGCCTGCACCAACGCCAAGAAGGACGGTATCGAGATCTACACCATCCGCCTTGAGGAACCCAATGCCGCCACCGGGACATTGCTCTCGGAATGCGCATCGAGCAAAAGCCACTATTTTGACGCCCCGTCGCGAAGCCAGCTGGCGCCAATCTTCGACGCCATCAAGAAAGGTGTCGTCAAGCTGAGGCTGACCTCATAACCGGCGCCGACAGCGTTCAGGCGATTTGAAAAAGACCGGGGCCGCGCAACAGGCGGCCCCGGTCTTTTTCGTTGCCCGCCATGCGGAGTATCGTTCCGGATGCCGAGAGTTATTAAAACCGGGCGGGCGCGCCGCGTACGGTGGCGTCAACCCTGCGCCCACCCGGTAAACCGCTGGTTGTTAGGCTTCCCCGGCGGTTTTGGAGTTCAGAACGAAAACATTGTCGCTTCGTTCCGAGAACGCGAGTTTCATTTTGAGCCGCAACAGCGCTTCAAGGCTTGAATCGGACACCTTGGAAGGCTCCTCTCCCTCCCAGTCGAGCGCGGTCTGCAACACGGCCATGTTGATGAGGCGGCTCAGGTCACCCAGCTTGAGGCGGTCGGCCTCCTCCCGGCAGGTCACCAGCGTGCGGATGATCCAGGCATAAGAACCGACGTCAGACGTCATCAGTGTTCCCCTTCAGGCTCTCCGGGACATGTATCTGCGCCTGCCGCAATGCTGAAATTTCGAGCGGTCCCGGCGTGTGCCATGCGCCCTCTGGACGGATCAGGCGGTAAGGATTGTCCTTCAGCGACAGCGCGGTCGGCGAAGGTTCGATGTCGTCCACCATCTCGACAAACGAATGATCAGAAAACGCGAACGGGGCGCCGTTTTCCTTGAGCTTGAAACCGAAGTGCTGCCAGAAGGCGAGATAATCCTCGCGCGCATGGCCATAGATGCGCCTGAATCCCTTTTCCTTGCACAAGGCAACGCTGGCACGCACAAGTTCGAACGCGGTGCGTGAAGTTCGGTATTCCTTACGCACGGCGAGGCGTTCCAGTTTTGCAAAGTCTCCGAAAAACCTCAACCGCATGCAGCCGGCCGGCTCATTGTTTACCAGCGCCAGAAGATGGGTCGCGGCCAGATCATTGCCGTCGAACTCCTCGTCATAGGGACAGGCCTGCTCGCCGATGTAGACCGCCGAGCGGACCGCAGCGACGCGCATCATGTCCTCAAAACCGTTGACCACCTTTATGCCTGTCGGACGAAGGACCGAATCGTGAGTGGAATAGCTCGGTTGACGTCCAGCCAGCGTTTTGGGACGGCGCGGGATCATGTAGAAGTCGTCGAGAAACCTGCCTTCGTGCCAGACTCCCTGTTCAAATCCACGCCGCACCATGGCGCGATGCCCGCGCAGGGTGAACGAGGTGGAGATGATGTCAGCCCCGGCATAATGGGGAGAATCAAACCGGTCCATCACACGGTTGATGCCGGCCGCGAGTACGCCAGGTGTAAAGCTTGCCCAGACATAAATGGCGGCGGGACGTTCATGCTGGGCCACAAGGTATTTGTTCTGAGGATCAAGCAGGTTCAGAGATCCGTCAAACAACGCCGAGCGGCCATCCTCATTGAGCAGCAAGGCAGACATGAAGCCTTCGGGCCGGGTTCTGCCGCGACGCGTGAACAGCCATATGGCGTCGGCGTTCTTTTCGGCCACGCGGATGACGGTCTCGGGCTCCGCCAACCGGCCGATAGCCTTGCCTGCCGCTTCAAGCAGGCGCGGCACTTCGGCGTGTTCCAACCGGTTGGTCACAGTGACCATGGCGGCGGCTCGCTGCATGCGCTCGGCCTCGAGCGTTGCCTCGGCAGCCAATGCACTTGCATTTGATGGTAAAAAACTATTGTGTGGTATGGCTGACATGGCCGAAGACCCCTTCTAATTGGGGTAGAATAGCCATGACACTCCAATTTGACTTTGGCAAAGAATGTAACAGAGAGTTCCACCCATGGAACACCAATGGCGCAACGCCGATTGGAACAGCATCCGGGTCTTCCTGGCGGTCGCGAGACTGCACAGCTTTCGCAAAGCATCGGAAGAACTTGGCATGTCTGTCAACACCGCGCGGCGGACCATCTCCCGCCTTGAAGACCAGCTCGGCTATCCGCTGCTTTTCCGCGAATCCGAAGGCGTCCGGCTGACTGATGAAGGCCGCCGGGTCGTCCTCGCCGCGCGCGATGTCGAGAACTCGGTGTCTGACATGTGGCGCGTGGCAGCCATGGCGGAACGTGAAGCAAGCGGCCCGATCCGGCTGGCGATAACCGAAGGTCTGGGCAGTTTCTGGCTAACCCCACGCATTGTGGACTATATGAACGAAACCGGAGCCCAGAACCGGATTGAACTGCAATGCGCCATGCGCTCTGTCGACGTGTTGCGCATGGAGGCCGACATCTCTGTGCAACTGGAAATGCCCAACCGGCCGGAACTCAAGGTCAAGCGGCTTGGCTATCTGCATCTGGTCCCCTTTGCCAGCACCGGCTATCTTGAAAAATTCGGCCGCCCGAAGAGCGTTGCCGACATGGTCAACCATCGTGTGGTGGAGCAGCAGACGGACCAGTTGCGCGGCTATGAGCTGGACAAGATCTTCGGCCCCAAGATCGCCGATCGCATGGTGCGGATGAAAACCAATTTCTCGTCTGCGCATTACTGGGCGGTCGCAAAGGGCGCGGGCATCGGTCTGATGCCGAACTATGCACGCGCAATCGGCGGCGACGTCGAACATATCGATCTCGGCTTCGATTTTCGCGTCGAGATCTGGCTTGCAACCCATCCCGAAGTGGCCAAAAGCGCCCGGCACAGGTCTTTTATCGATTTCCTGACCGACAGCTTTGACGACCGGAAATTCCCATGGTTCGGACCTGACACCATGAGCCCGGAGCAGATTGAAAAGCAGTTTTCGCGCGAGGATCTCAGATCCTATTTCGAGGGGTTCACCGCTCGATCATGACAATGCGCCGTTCCCCCACAACCGCTCCGGAAATCGTCACGTTGGCGACGCAGGACGAAAATGACCGTATCGCCATGGTTATCATGCAGCTCGAGATGGCGCTGGCTCTGGCCAAGCTAAAGGGGTTTGCACAGCTGGCTGCTAACCTTGAATCAGCGCTCGATGAAGCGCGGACCCTTCACGGCAAGCTGCTCAACTAACGCTGTTCATCCATAACGAGAATTATCAGAGCGACGACCAGAACGCTTCAGCTCAACGCACCTGGTCAAGCAGCCGCTTGCATTCCAGCAAATCGTAGAGGGCTTCCTGAAGCAGCGCGCGGTCATCCCGCTTCAGGCCGCTTGCCCCACTCTCGCCCGCCTCTGTCTCCGGCTTGCCGTTGTCGCTGCCAAGTCCAAAGAAGCGGCGTGTGGATGGCAACCTTGCCTTGCCGACCAGTTGATCTTCTTCGGCAACGGGGGCGCGGGGAGCAGGCTTGTCTTCAGCCATGCTTGCCGAGAGCGCTTCCACCGCAGCCATATCGCCGCTGCCTATGGCGATAACGAACTTGTTGCCGTTCTGCTTGAGCAGCTTCTGGACGCCCTTGATCGTGTATCCCTGATCATAGAGCAGAATGCGAATTCCCTTGAGCAGTTCGATGTCGTCGGGACGATAGTAACGGCGGCCGCCACCGCGCTTCATCGGCTTTATCTGGGTGAACCTGGTTTCCCAGAACCGCAACACGTGCTGCGGAAGATCCAGCTCGTCCGCCACTTCGGATATTGTCCGGAATGCGTCAGGGCTCTTGTCCATTGGGCCACTCCGATCTCTAGAGCGCCGCACGCCGAATGAGCCGGGCAAAGGACGCTGTAGCATTTCCAAATTTGTACGCACCACTCAGTTCGCAGGCGGAAGGGCCCGAAAGCTGAATCGAGGCATGGCACCGATGCCGTGACGAATCGCGGTCAAGCACGGTTATGCTAATATTATATCAAAGGTTTGCGGCCGAAATATCAAGTGCCACCCAAGCCAGGATCGGAATTCGCACTGCTTTTATCTTGGACTGTACGTTCAGCGCCAGAGACTGCAAACCGTCAGGATTTGGTCTTGACCTTGCGAGAAAGGTGGCCTTTGAGAACACGGTTCTTGAGGACATTGGACGCTTTGAAAGTCATCACACGGCGCGGGCTGATCGGCACTTCTTCACCGGTCTTGGGATTTCGCCCGATCCGCTCTTTTTTGTCGCGCACCTGAAAAGTGGCAAAAGAGGAAAGCTTGACACTGTCTCCGCGAACAATGGCGCCGCACACCTCATCGATGACCATCTCGACCAGTTCAGCAGATTCAGTTCGAGAAAGCCCTACTTTGCGGAATACCGCCTCAGCAAGATCAGCTCTGGTAATTGTTTTGCCGCTCATATTTTCCAACCAGACTGGTCAGCTTCCCCGCCGCCCATAAATGTAGTTTGGTAACTTTATGGATCATGCCGCTCAAGGTCAAGCAACTCCCGCTTATGCAACCACTTTCCGTCGGCTATGCCGAAATAGCTGTACGGGAATGGTTAATTTTTTGTTTTGCAAAATGCGGCGACTACCAGCGCAGAAGCACCGAGCCCCAGGTGAAGCCGCCGCCCATGGCCTCAAGCAAAACAAGATCACCCTCTTTGATCCTGCCATCGGATGCCGCTTCGGCAAGCGCCAGCGGAATGGAGGCGGCAGAGGTGTTGCCATGATGATCAACCGTGACAACAACCTTGGAGTCCTCGATGCCGAGCTTGCGCGCAGACGCATCAATGATTCGCCGGTTTGCCTGATGGGGAACAAACCAGTCGATGTCATCCGAATTCAGACCGGTGGCGGCATAGGCCGCCTCGATCACGTCGGTGATCATCCCGACGGCATGCTTGAAAACTTCCCGGCCCTGCATGCGCAGATGTCCGACCGTACCTGTGGTTGACGGGCCGCCATCGACGTAGAGCTTCTCCCGGTGAGCGCCGTCCGATCGCAAATGCGCAGTCAGAACGCCACGATCCGCAATGGTTCCCTCGCCCTCAGTGGCCTCCAAAACAATGGCGCCAGCGCCATCACCAAACAGTACGCAGGTGGTCCGGTCGCTCCAGTCCAGAATTCGTGAGAATGTTTCCGCACCGATCACGAGGACGCGGCGGGCCAAACCTGATTTGATATAGCTGTCAGCCGTGGTGACAGCAAAAATGAAACCCGAGCAGACAGCCTGAACGTCAAAAGCCGCACCGTGGTGCATGCCGAGACGGTTCTGAATGTTGACCGCGGTGGCTGGAAACGTGTTGTCGGGCGTTGAGGTGGCACAAATGATGAGATCAATGTCAGAAGCGGTCATGTTGGCGCGATCAAGCGCGGCACGCGCGGCCGCCTCCCCCAGAGAGGCGGTCGTTTCCCCCTCGCCTGCGATATGACGCTGGCGAATACCGGTGCGCTGAACAATCCAATCGTCGCTGGTTTCAACAACGCCTTCCAGATCACTGTTTTTCATGATGCGCTCGGGGAGACTAGCCCCGAAACCACGTACGACGGAACGGATCATTCTGGCATCCTAGCTGGAAGAACTGTCCACGACCGGAACAGCAAGCGCTGACCGGCGGGTGTGATAGAGATTGAGATCATGTTCGATTTTGGCTTTCAGACCGTTGCGGGCCATGTCGTAGCCAACATCCACAGCAGCGGCGAAACCATCAACATCAGCGCCGCCGTGGCTTTTGATGACAATCCCGTTGAGCCCCAGAAAGACGCCGCCATTGACCTTGCCGGGATCCATTTTCTCGCGCAGCAGGTCAAATGCCCCCTTGGCAAAAATGTATCCTATACGGGCCATCAGGGTTCGTGACATAGCCTGGCGCAGATAGCTGGCGATCTGGCGGGCGGTGCCTTCAGCGGTCTTTAGCGCAATATTGCCGGAAAAGCCTTCTGTCACAACAACATCGACGGTTCCCTTGCCGATATCGTCGCCCTCGACGAAACCGTAATAGTCAAAGCTTGGCATGGCTGCCTCGCGGATCAGGCGTCCGGCTTCCTTGACTTCTTCCTGGCCCTTGATTTCCTCGACACCGATATTGAGCAGACCAACCGTCGGCTTTTCAATCTCGAACAGCGCCCGCGCCATGGCGGCGCCCATCATGGTGAAATCGATCAGCTGCTGGGCGTCGGCGCCAACCGTTGCGCCTACGTCAAGAACGATGCTCTCGCCCTTCATGGTCGGCCAGATCGCGGCGATGGCCGGCCGGTCGATATTGGCCATTGTGCGAAGACAAAACCTCGACATCGCCATCAAGGCGCCGGTGTTACCAGCCGAGACGCAAACGTCTGCTTCGCCGGTTTTGACAGCTTCGATGGTGCGCCACATTGATGACCGGTAGCGGCCGTGGCGAAGTGCCTGGCTGGGCTTGTCATCCATGCTTACAGCAACTTCGCATGCCACAAACGTTGACGCTTCACGGAGTGCCGGAAATTTGTCGAGTACCGGAAGGCATTCGACTTCAAGGCCAAACAGGGTGAAGCGGATGTCCGGATGACGCTCCAACGCCTTTGCGACGCCGGGCACAACAACCTTGGGGCCATGGTCGCCCCCCATTAAATCAACCGCAATCCTGATCACGCCCCGTCCTTTATCCCCGGCTCTACAGGCCGGATTTGTGGGCAGAAAATACTCGTTTTCACACGACGCACAACCGCTTTGTCACCATATGTGCCGCTAACCGGCGGATTCGTCGCGCTTGAGACCCTGCAGAACCGCAAAAGGTGACGCTTTTTTGTCCGAAGTTGAATCGCTTTCTATCCGATCGGTATAATCAAGCCCCTCTTTACGTGGGTAAGCATCGATTGAAAGCGCTGCAAATTCAGCTGCAACGGCTCCGACATCAATCGAATCGCCGCTGAAAAGCTCCGGCAGATCCGGCCCATCGGGATCAAGGAACATCTCGCCATTGCCATCAATGGTTCGCTTTGCCAGTCTTGAATCCTCGGGAAGGAAGACGGACTCAAGGTCCTCTTCAATCTGCTGTGCAACAGGCTCCAGAGTGACGACGCACTCCTGGACGATCGAGGAACTGACATGGCCCTTGACCCTTATGCCGTCACGTTTCCAGCGCCCCAATTCCAGTTCCACCTCAAAGCTCAGCACCTCAGGCACACCCCATTGCCGGCCAAGCCGCTTGAGATCAGCGGGATCAGCAGAAATTCGAACCGTGATCGGATTGGCCGATACGTGGCTGACCTTGACTTCATATGAAAACAGATCGTCGTCCGGAACAGTCATCAGATTACCTCTCGATCCGCGGCTTTGAACTCTACCTGTCCCGCCGCCAGCTTTTCTTCGGGCACATTTTCAAGTGTTCGTGCGGTGATCATCATCCAGTCGGAAAGCAACAGCATGGATGGATCTGTACCTGTGCTCTCGGGATAGAGATTGCGCTTGAGCGCTTCAACCAGGCCTGAGCGATCGCCAGCGTCCAGCGCCTCGCCGTAGGACTTCACGCGGCCGTAAAACATCCGGGCCAGTTTTTTCATCCGCTTGGGCACACTCGTATCACCGATGCCAAGTTCACGGATCGAATGATCGATATCCTCGAAAAAGGCGTCAACAAGATCCTGCGCCAGTCCCTTGGTTGCGGCACCCGCTGAGCCAGTGCGGCGCAAATAAACTATGAGATGGATCGAAATCATCTCGAACCGGCCAAGAACGGTATCGGGCACACCCATTGCCTCATAGAAAACCGGAGAGCGGGCAGCCCTGGTGATCTCGGCATATTGCCTTTCCACGAGAGCCTGATTGGCTTTTTTTCGCTTAAACAGGTTCCAGATCATGAAAATGCCTTCAATGGGCGATGGATATCATCGCAACTGCGAGTGACTGGCGTGTTGCATCCGTGCGGAAGCTGGTTTACCGAATGGGACGCAAAACGCAATGGCTGCGGCTGGCAAGCTCGCGTGCCAAAGGGAGATGTCGTTGACGAAAAGAGTTTTCAAGGCAACCGGACGGAATTTGCGTCTCGGCGCTGCAATTGCGGTCGTTTCGACGCTCGCACTGAGCGGCTGCACCACCGGTGAAGTCTTCAATCAAGGTTACGTCGTCGACCAGACAGCGCTGGACCTGACGCCTGTCGGTTCAAGCCGCGAGCAAGTGCTGCTGTCACTCGGCACGCCGTCGACCACCGCGACGTTCGACAACGAAGTCTTCTATTACGTGTCTCAGAAGCGCACCCGCGGCGCGATGTTCATGAAGCAGAAACTGGTCGATCAATCGGTGCTGGCGGTTTATTTCGATGACGAGGGCACGGTCAAGCAGATCGCCAATTACACACTGCAGGACGGCAGGGTCTTCGACATGATCTCACGCACGACCCCGACCGGCGGTGTCGACAAGTCGTTCCTGGCACAGGTTATCGCCGGCGCAGGCAGCGCGGAGTCGGCTCAGAATTCGGCCCGCAACATCCTTGGCGGCGGCAACTAGAGCCCTCATCCCTGGCTTCACCAGACTGCCCGGTTCCGGTATTGAATATGAAAAACCCCGCGGAGATCACTCTCCGCGGGGTTTTTGAGTTTCAGGCGATTGCCTTGCGTGAATTAGTGCGCAAGCACCGCGAGCAGCAGGAGCGCCACGATATTGGTGATCTTGATGGCCGGGTTGACGGCAGGACCAGCGGTGTCCTTGTAAGGATCGCCGACGGTATCACCGGTCACGGAAGCCTTGTGGGCATCCGATCCCTTTTCGTGCTTGACGCCATCCTTGTCGACGAAGCCGTCTTCAAAGGACTTCTTGGCGTTGTCCCAAGCACCGCCGCCCGAGGTCATCGAGATGGCGACGAAAAGGCCGTTGACGATCACGCCCAGGAGCGAGGCGCCGAGTGCTGCAAAGGCCGAGGCCTTGGAACCGGAGATCAGCAGTACGCCGAAATAGACGAACAGAGGCGCCAAGACCGGAAGCAACGAAGGCACGATCATTTCGCGGATTGCGGCCTTGGTCAGAATGTCCACCGCACGGCCATAGTCAGGCTTTTCTGTGCCAGCCATGATGCCCGGCTTGGCCTTGAACTGGCTGCGTACTTCTTCCACGATCGAGCCTGCAGCACGTCCCACAGCTGTCATGGCGATACCGCCGAACAGATACGGGATCATACCGCCGAAGATCAGGCCGGCGACGACGTACGGGTTGGACAGATCGAACGAAATCTCGCCCATGTCCTTGAAGTAAGGATAGAGCGTCGAGCCTTCGGCATTTGCCTTGGCGGCAAAGAACTTCAGGTCGTTCGAGTAGGCCGCAAACAGCACCAGAGCGCCAAGACCGGCAGAGCCGATGGCATAGCCCTTGGTAACAGCCTTGGTGGTGTTGCCGACTGCGTCGAGAGCGTCAGTTGCCTGGCGCACTTCCGGCGGAAGGCCGGACATTTCGGCGATACCACCGGCATTGTCGGTGACCGGACCGAAAGCGTCGAGAGCGACGATCATGCCGGCGATGCCGAGCATGGCGGTGACCGCGATACCAGTGCCAAACAGGCCGGCGAGCTGGTAGGTCGAGATGATGCCGCCAACGATGACGATTGCCGGCAGAGCAGTTGATTCAAGCGAAATGGCAAGGCCCTGGATCACGTTGGTGCCGTGACCGGTGACCGAAGCCTGGCTGATCGAGTTGACCGGACGCTTGTTGGTGCCGGTATAATACTCGGTGATCACCACGATGAGTGCGGTCACAATGAGACCGACCACGCCGCAGGCAAACAATCCCGAACCGGTGATTGCCTTGCCGTCGATCACGGCGATTTCGCCCCAACCGATGGTCATATGGGTTGCGCCGGCGAGACCGGCAATCGACAGCAGACCGGTGACGATCAGGCCCTTGTAGAGAGCGCCCATGATCGAACCATTCTGGCCGAGCTTGACGAAGAAAGTACCAACGATCGACGTAATGATCGATGCACCGCAGATCGCCAGCGGATAGAGCATGGCCGAGCCAAGGATATCCGAGCCGCCAAAGAAGATCGCCGCCAGAACCATGGTGGCAACAACAGTCACCGCGTAGGTTTCAAAAAGATCGGCTGCCATGCCTGCGCAATCGCCGACGTTATCGCCGACATTGTCGGCGATCGTGGCCGGGTTGCGAGGATCATCTTCCGGGATGCCTGCTTCCACCTTGCCGACGAGATCGCCGCCAACATCAGCACCCTTGGTGAAGATGCCGCCGCCGAGACGGGCAAAGATCGAGATCAGCGATGCGCCGAAGCCAAGCGCCACAAGCGCGTCGATCACCTGACGGCTGTCAGATGCAAGCCCCATCGGGCCGGTGAGAATGTAGTAGTAGACCGCAACGCCCAACAGCGCGAGACCCGCCACCAGCATGCCGGTGATTGCGCCCGCCTTGAAAGCGATGTCGAGACCGCTGGCAAGATTGACCGCCGAAGCCTGCGCAGTACGCACATTGGCGCGCACCGAAACGTGCATGCCGACATAACCCGCAGCACCCGAAAGAATCGCACCGATCAGGAAGCCGATTGCGGCGGTGGCGCCAAGAAGCAGATAGGTTACAACGACAACCACTGCGCCGACGATGGCGATGGCAGTGTACTGACGGTTCAGGTAGGCCTGAGCGCCTTCACGAATATAGCCTGCGATTTCCTGCATGCGTGCATTGCCCTGATCGGCGGCCATCACCGATTTGGTCGCCCAGATGGCGTAAACAATGGAAAGCAATCCACAGGCGATCACAGCAAAAAGAATGTTCATGCTGATTTCCCTCCAATTTGACCGGAATCAAAAGACTCCCCCCGGCCATAAAATGCCGCGGCGAAAGGAGTTAGAACCACACGCTCAGACCCCCAGCCGCATCGCGGCGGATGATTGCGACACAGGTGGGGTGCCGTCAAGAGCAGAGGCTGGTGAATTGCCCGGGCACGGTCAATAAGCTCTGGGAAACCCTGCCTGAACGGCCAATATGGGTTTGTCTCGAGCGAATCCTAGCCTAAAGGCGTACTACATGGACCCGCGGCGTTCCCAAAGAATCTGGACGCCCAGCGCCAGCAGGCAGAACAGCGCCACGGGCCAAAAAAGGCTGTTGAGCGCATCCCAGCCCCAGGCATTGAGCACCTTGCCCGACATCAGTGATGAGAAGGCGACGATGCTGAACAGGGTGACGTCGTGAAACCCCTGAACCTTGTTTTTCTCAGCCGGGCGATAGGTCGCGGTCACCATGGTGGTGGCGCCAATGAAGCCGAAATTCCAGCCGATGCCCAAGAGCACAAGGGCAAGCCAGAAGTTCCACAGCTCAATTCCCATATGGGCAACGATGGCGCAGCCAAGCAGGATGACAAGGCCGCTCGCGGTGATTGTGTCGCGGCCGAAACGGGCGATCAGCTTGCCGGTGAAGAAGCTCGGTGCATACATCGCCATCACATGCCACTGGATGCCAAGGGTCGCGAGTTCTGGCGAGAAGCCGCAACCGACCATGGCCAGCGGCGCACCAGTCATCATGAAGACCATCAAGGCGTAGGATCCGACTCCACAGATCATGGCGGTGATGAAGCGCGGCTGGCTGATGATCTCGAACAGCGGACGAGCCGGGGTCTCGTCATGCCCGGCATCCCCGGGACGGGTGTCGTTGGGGATGCGCAGGAACCAGATGATCGACATGGTGATCAGCGCCAGCGGCACCAAAGCGACAAAAGAGCCGGCGAACATCACCGGGTCGAACAGTTCCCGTGTAAAAATCACGGTCTGCGGCCCAATAATGGCGGCAAAGACTCCACCGGCCAGCACCCATGAAATGGCCTGCGCCTTGAAATTGGTCGGCGAACCATCGGCCGCGGCAAAGCGGTACTGCTGGACGAAAGAACCACCGAGGCCAATCAGAGCCATTCCGAACCCGAAAAGCCAGAATTCATGACGGAACAGGGCAATCGCGGCGACAATGCCGCCGAGCGCCGTCATTCCCATTCCCGACAAAAACCCGTAACGGCGGCCGATCTGGCGCATCAGCCAGGCAGCAGGCAATGCACCTATGGCAACCCCGAGGTTGAAACCTGTGACCGGCGCAGTCGCCAGAGATTTGTCAGTACCCAGCAGGTAGAAACCGGCGAGCCCACCCATGGAAATGGCGATGGGAGCGGCAGCACCGCCAAAGGCCTGCGCACCGGACAATAAAAGCGCGTTGCGGCGCGCCAGATTCTCGGCGTCCGTCGCACCGGCCAAGCCGACCTTGTCGAGAAACGCCATCGCGGTCAGTCCTTGCCGGGCTTCTGATCTTCACGGTATTTGCGCGCCAGGCGGTCGAGCACCGCATTGACGATCTTGGGCTCTTCGCCATCGAAAAACGCCCGTGCCACATCAACATATTCATTGACGATGACAGCAATCGGAACATCCTTCTTGGCGGAGAGTTCCCATGCCCCTGCCCGCAGGATGGCGCGCAAGGTCGCGTCAAGACGCGACAAGGGCCAGTCTTCGGTCAGGCCGGCGCGAATCACCGGATCAAGCGTCCGCTGGTTCTCGACAACGCCCGAGACGACCGCGCGGAACCATGCCGGGTCGGCCGGACGATATTGCTCACCGTCAATTTCATTGCCGAGGCGATGCGCTTCGTACTCAGCCACGATCTCGAGTACGCCCGCGCCACCAATGTCCATCTGGTAGAGCGCCTGAACCGCGGCCAGCCGTGCTGCGCCGCGCTGGTTGGCGGATTTGATTTCCGGCTGGGAGGCCGATGATGGGGGAGATTGTTCTGTCACCATGTTCACCCGGCCAATTTGTCTTTCAGCGCGATCATTGTCAGCGCTGCACGGGCCGCAAAGCCGCCCTTGTCGAGCTTGTCCTTCTTGACCCGCTCCCAAGCCTGATCGGTGTTCTCGGTGGTCATGATGCCGTTGCCAAGCGCCAGCGATTCGGACACGGACAACGTCATCAGCCCACGGGCGGATTCATTGGCGACAATATCAAAATGATGGGTTTCGCCACGGATGACGACGCCGAGTGCCACGAAGCCTTCATATTCAGTGCCGCCCTCATCCATCGCATCAAGTGCAATGGCAATGGCTGGCGGGATTTCCAGTGCGCCGGGAACAGTCACGACATCATAGGTCGCGCCGGCTGCGTCGAGCGCGGATTTGGCACCGTCGAGCAGTGCATCCGACATATCGTCGTAAAAACGTGCTTCAACAATCAGCAAATGCGAGGTTTTGGATTTCGCCATCACGGCTTTCCTTCTTGCGGGCCGGATTTTGCCACGCGTCACAGGGGGTCCGGAATAAAACCGGAAATTGGGTCGGATCAGAGCGGCGGTCAAATCACTTTGTCCGCTGCTTGGCAAGCGGAAATGGCCGTTTGCCCTGCTGGAGCGGCCTTTTGTCCGATCCTGAGGCTGGCTCGCATGTGGTCGTGCTGACTGACTGCTCTGGGCTAATTACCTGCGCCACGGAATACATCGGCATCTTTGCGGAGCGGGACGACTCCGTTATGCAAGCAACCATGAGCGCAATCAAACCCCGTGAAACCGACCTCTATCCACCGGTCAAAGCTTTGCTTGAAGACCAGGGCTATGAGGTCAAGGGAGAGATTGGAGCCGCCGATATCGTCGCCATCCGTGGTGATGAGGATCCGCTGGTAATTGAACTGAAAACCGGTTTCTCACTTTCTCTGTTCCATCAGGGCATCGAGCGGCAGGCCATCACCGATACGGTCTATATCGCCGTGCCGCGCGGGACCGGAAAGCCTTTCCAAAAGGCGATTGCCGCCAACACATCCCTATGCCGACGGTTGGGTCTGGGATTGATGACTGTCCGGCTGAAAGACGGTCTGGTTGAAGTGCACGCGGACCCCGCCCCTTACAAGCCGCGGAAATCTATCAAGAAAAAGGCCCGACTGCTGAAGGAGTTCGCCAAACGGACCGGCGATCCGAATTCCGGTGGGGCAACCCGTCAAGGGCTGATAACAGCCTATCGCCAGGACGCCCTGCGCTGCGCCCGGATTCTTTCAGAGCTTGGACCGACCAAGGCCGCGCAGGTGGCCAAAGCCTCCGGTGTGGACAGAGCCAGGGCGTTGATGGCTGACAACCACTATGGCTGGTTCGAACGGGTGGCGACAGGTATTTATGCGCTTTGCCCGAATGGGACGGAGGCGCTGGGACTATATGGGGACCCGGATATCGGCGTCGACAGGCCCGGTTCGCCTGAAGCCAGCAACTGAGCCGACAAGATTGATTGCGAGACCTGCTGTTTAACTGCGCCCACCGCCATGCCGACGGCATAAAATTTACCGTTGATTAACCATAAATGCCGATGCTCGACGCTGGACACCTCTCGCTCAGGCCAACGGCATGCGCCCCGTATCACCGTACATATCCGGACAGCTCCGTCGCCCGGTCAGATCTCCGTTGCAGGACGGGCTGGACTTTGCTCGTCCCGGCATCATGACACCGGGCACTTTGCGATTGTCTGCAATTGTCCTGTCGGCGCTTGGCATGGCGTTGATGCTGATTTCATTGCAGCCTTTTGCCAGTGCCAGCCTCGTCAGTGACTCCGGCGGCAATGAAGGCAGCCTGGTCAATCAGGTCGGTTTTCTGGCAGCCGGACTGGTGTTCGCCGTTTCGGTGATGTGCCTGTCGAGCCGAAAAGTGCTTGGCAGCCTGCTGACACCGAGTTTTTTGCTGCTGGGCATCGTTCTCGCTTATACCGTCGCCACCTCCCCCTATCCGGATTCAACCATGCGCGGTGTGGTGCTAACCGTCATCGGCATGTTCATTGCGTTTTCGACCATTGTTCTCCCACGCAGCGAAAAGGACTTTCAGCTCGCCTTGTTCGCCGGAGCAGCGGCGGCACTGGCGATGTCTTATGGCGGACTTATTCTGGTGCCCAATCTGGCGATGCATGGCTATGACGCCTATGAGCCGCAACACGCCGGGCTATGGCGTGGCCATTTCAGCCACAAGAATGTTGCCGGTCCGGTGATGTGCGTCATCGCCATTTTCGGTATCTACCTGATGCGGACAGGCCATCGTCTCGGCGGATTGATCATCTTTCTCGCCGGAGCACTGTTCGTGCTCGAGACCGGATCAAAAACCACCAGCGGATTTTTCCCGCTCTCAATCATGATCGTTCTGATGGCAGGGGTGTTCGGGCGCAGCGGAGCGGCAATATTGACGTTCCTGCTGGTGATGCTTGCCGTGGCGACGGTCACTCTTGGCTCGCTCTACAGTCCGGGTATCGCGTATTTTATCGGAGACTTGCTGGGGGATGAGACCTACACCGGCCGCACCACATTGTGGGAGTTCAGCTTATCAAAGATACCGGAAAAACCATGGCTCGGCTTTGGTCTCTACAATTTCTGGAGCACCGACAATGTGTTTCTTCTCGATAAGCCGTTTGAATCGGCGTGGGACTACCGCTTCATTGTCCACGGTCACAACAACTATCTCGACATCCTGCTCAATCTCGGGATCCTCGGCGGAGCGGTACTGTTCTGGGTGCTGTTTATCGGCCCGATGATCAATTACACCAAAGCGCGGAAAATTCCGGGAAACAGCAAAATCGCAGACATGTTTTTCATGATCATCGTGTTTGCAGCGCTGCTCTCGTTTCTCGAGACGTTTTTTCTGGCGCGCAACGATTCGCTCTGGCTGATGCATGTGTTCGCCGTGTTCGGGCTGCATCTTGCTGCCCGTTTCAGCTTCGGCCAGCCTCAACTGCAGCGCTGACTCTCAGACGCGCCTGTCGATTGCGTTCAGCCGTGTTTGGCGCTCTCGGCAAGACGCGCAGCGTAGCGCGCCATCTGGTCGACTTCCAGATTGACAAGATCACCTACGGCGCGGGCACCCCAGGTGGTGACAGAAAGCGAATGCCTGATCAGCAGCACATCGAAATCGGTGTCCTTGACCGCGTTGACGGTGAGAGATGTGCCGTCGAGCGCCACCGATCCCTTGGGCGCAATGAAGCGGGACAATGCCTCGGGTGCACGCAAGGTAAACCGGCGGGCCTCGCCTTCGTCCTTGATCGCAATGATCTTGGCCTGTCCGTCGACATGGCCGGAGACCATGTGACCGCCGAGCTCATCGCCGATCTTCAGCGAGCGCTCGAGATTGATCGGCGCTCCAACGGTCCAGGTCGCGATACTGGTCAGGCGCAGAGCCTCTTCCCAGGCTTCGACCTCAAACCAGCGCCCATTGTCGCCATGCTGCGGAAGCGCCGTGACTGTCAGGCAGACACCGGAACAGGCAATCGAGGCGCCGATGTCGATACCGGCGGGATCCCAGGCGGTTTCAATACGCAAGCCCACGCCCTGATCGCGCTGCGTCACGGCAGCCACCCGGCCAATATCAGTGATGATCCCGGTAAACATGGTTTCAGGCCCTTTCGAATTCATCCATCTGGTCGGCACCATATCTCATGGATGCGACCGGCCGGAAAGCCTGCGGTACGGCTGTCCGGGTGACCGGTGCGTTCACCGCATCGCCATCAATAGTCCCCTGGCCCGTCAACAGAACAATCCGGTCGACAAGGTCCTCGTCGAGGAAGGCTTTCGCAACCTCCGCACCGCCTTCGACAAAAACAGTCGAGAGGCCACGCGCGGCGAGATCTTCCAACAATTCGGGCAACGCAAGCCTGCCATGATGCGCATCAGACGCAAGAAATTCCGCGCCGCATGCCGCCAGCTCCGCACGTCGCGGATCGTCCTGCGCGGCAGCAGTAGCGATCCACAAGGGCACATCGCGGGCTGTGCGGGCCAGATGGGACCGGAGGGGCAGCCTGAGATTTGTGTCGAGTATCAGACGGATCGGGGATCGATCCTCCAAGCCCGGAAGCCGGCAGGTCAGCTCCGGATCATCATTGATCACTGTCCCTACGCCTACGAGGATCACATCCGATTGGGCGCGCAAGGCGTGAACCTGACGGCGGGCGATCTCTCCGGTGATTGCGACCTGTTCACCGTCACGCTTACCGATCATTCCGTTATCAGAAATTGCTAATTTAAGAGTAACATGTACCCGGTTCTTCATGCGCCGTGTGAGATAGCCGGCCAGATCGTGTTCCGCCTCCCGCGCCAGCACGCCCTCTTCCACCTCGATGCCTGCGTCACGCAAAATGGCGTAGCCGCGCCCCGACACACGGTCGTCGGGATCGGTTGCGGCAGCAACCACACGGGCCACGCCAGCAGCAACCAGCGCCTCGGCGCATGGCGGCGTGCGGCCGTGGTGGGCACAGGGTTCAAGGGTAACATAGGCGGTTGCGCCGCACGCCAGCTCACCGGCATCGGCAAGCGCCTGCGGCTCGGCATGCGGGCGGCCGCCGATGGCTGTGACACCACGCCCGACGATAACGGGGCTGCCGTCAATCTCCCGCACAATCAGCGTCGCGACTGACGGATTGGAGCCGGTACGGCCTTCATGCCAACGCGCCAACCGGATTGCCGCGGCCATATATCGACAGTCGAGCCCGCTGACGGCCACGATGTCAGATATCTCCGACGGAACTGTCACCGGCAATCCGCGCGGTGAGTTCGGCGATTGTGCGCTCGAAATCCTCAGGCCCGGAGAAATCCCGGTAGACCGAGGCGTAACGGACGAAACCGACATCATCGAGAGCCTTCAGCGCCTCAAGCACCAGCAGACCAATTCCGTCGGTAGCGATCTCGGTCTCTCCCGAACTTTCCAGCCGACGGACAATCCCTGAAACCGCACGATCTATGCGCTCCGGGTCGACGGGGCGCTTGCGCAGTGCGATCTGAAATGATTTCGCCAGCTTTTCACGATCAAACGGAACCTTGCGTCCAGTTTTCTTCAGCACCTGCAAATCACGCAGCTGCACCCGTTCAAAGGTGGTGAAGCGACCGCCGCAATCGGGGCAGACACGCCGCCTGCGGATCGCGGCGCCATCTTCTGCGGGCCGCGAATCCTTCACCTGACTGTCTTCGGAACTACAATAGGGACAGCGCATCTGGCATCACCCGAGATGTGGGTAGAGCGGGAAGCGATCGGTGAGCGCCATGACCTTGGCTTTCACCGCGGCCTCCACCTGGGCATTGCCTTCTTCCGAATTGGCAGCCTTGAGGCCGTCGAGCACTTCGAGGATCAGGGCACCAATCTCGCGGAACTCGGCCTGACCGAACCCACGTGTGGTTCCAGCCGGGGTTCCCAGACGAACACCAGAGGTGATCGTCGGCTTTTCCGGGTCGTTGGGGACGCCGTTCTTGTTGCAGGTGATGAAGGCGCGTCCCATGGCAGCTTCGGAAGCCTTGCCGGTCAGGTTCTTGGGCCTGAGGTCGACCAGCATCAGATGGGTGTCGGTGCCGCCGGAGACGATTTCCAGACCACCGGCAACCAGCGTTTCGGCCAGAGCTTCTGCATTGCGAACCACATTACCGATATAGCTGTTGAACTCCGGTGTCAGCGCTTCGCCGAAAGCCACAGCCTTGGCCGCGATCACATGCATCAACGGTCCGCCCTGAAGGCCGGGGAACACTGCCGAATTGATCTTCTTGGCAATGTCTTCGTCATTGGTCAGCACGATGCCACCGCGCGGGCCGCGCAGGGTCTTGTGAGTGGTCGAGGTGGCCACATGGGCATGCGGGAACGGGCTCGGATGCGCGCCACCGGCCACCAGGCCGGCAAAATGCGCCATGTCGACCCAGAGGATGGCGCCGACAGCATCGGCGATGGCACGAAAGCGGGCAAAATCAATGCGGCGCGAATAGGCTGAGCCGCCGGCAATGATAATGCGCGGCTTGTGCTCATGGGCGAGCGCCTCGACCTGATCGTAGTCGATCGTGCCGGTTGCCAGATCGAGCCCGTATTGCACCGCATTGAACCACTTGCCAGACAGGTTTGGCTTGGCGCCGTGGGTCAAATGTCCACCTGCATCAAGGCTCATGCCGAGAAGCGTGTCGCCGGGCTTGGCCAGAGCCAGAAGCACGGCCTGGTTGGCCTGCGAGCCTGAATTGGGCTGGACATTGGCGAAGCCGCAATCAAACAGCTGCTTGACCCGGTCAATAGCCAGTTCCTCGGCGATATCAACAAAATGACATCCGCCATAATAGCGCCGGCCCGGATAGCCTTCGGCATATTTGTTGGTCATCACCGAGCCCTGGGCTTCAAGCACTGCCCGGGAAACAATGTTTTCGGAAGCGATCAGCTCGATCTCGTGACGCTGGCGGCCCAATTCACTTTGAATCGAGCCAAACACGGCCGGATCAGCCTCAGCAAGGGTGCGATTGAAGGATGCATCTGAAGGGCGGGCGACGGTCGCGTTGGACATGTTCCGGGTTCCTTGTATGACTCGGGATATTACTCGGGTCTGGCGTAACGCCTGCCAGTTGGATAGCGGCGTCCAAAGATAAGCTCGAATCCGGATCGGGTTTTTCCCAACCGGATGGCGCTGTTTACCCCCGTCGCATGGCGAGGGCAATATCCGCAGGCCTGATTGCGTCATTGTACAGCGTGGAACAAAAAAACCGCCCGGCAAGGGCGGTTTTCAGATCGACTAATCGCGCATGAACTCAGTTCAGCGCAACGCCAGCTCATCAACACCATCGCGCTCATAGACATCGTCGCGAAACTGGACAACGCCATCCTGCGAAGCCCAAGCGGTAAAATAGGTGAAATAGACCGGCACCGGGGTGGTCAATTCGATGACCTTGTTTTCGCGCGAAGCAATCGTGGCCTCGATTGCCTGGCGATTCCACCCGGCGGTATCCCGAAGCAGCCAGGTGTTCAGGTCCCGAACGTTCTGAACCCGGACACAGCCAGATGATTCGAAGCGCATCAACTGGTTGAAGACGCCCTGCTGTGGCGTGTCATGCATGTAGACAGCATGTGGATTATGGAAATTGATCTTGGTCGAGGACATGGCGTTGCCCTTGCCCGGATCCTGGCGGAACATCAGGTCCGGCGCCTTTTCGGCATTCCAGTCCACCATTTCAGGCGGCACCTCATTGCCCTGATTGTCAAACAACCGGATATTGTTACGCGCCAGATAGGTCGCATCCTTGCGCATCAGCGGCACGATATCCTTTTCGATGATCGAGCGCGGTGAGGTCCAGTAAGGATTGAGAATGATCTCGTGGATCTTCGAGTTGAGGATCGGGGTCTGACGGTCGATCTTGCCGACAATAGCCGTGTGGCGCAGCACGACGCTGCCGTCTTCCACAGCCTCGATCTGCGCGGCCGGAATGTTGACCATGACATAACGGTCGCCGAGGAAGCCAGACATCGAGCGCAGCCGCACAAGATTGGTTTCAAGCTGGCCAAGACGGACTTCGGCAGACACATTGAGTGCCTGATAGGAGTAGCTGCCCAGCACACCATCCGGCGGAAGGCCGTGGCGGGCCTGAAACTTCTTGACCGCACCATCGACATAGGAATCAAACGCGTTCGAAAGCCCGGCGCTCTGGTCGAGGTCGCCAGACGCCATCAAACGCTGGCGCAGGATGCGAACTTCAGGTTCGGAAACGCCCATGCGCAATTTCTTGGTCGCGGGCACAAACGGCCAACCGCCACGGGCAACCAGATTCTGGTAGTCGAAAATGGAGCGCTCGACGAAGCCGATCGTATCGGCGCTCGCTATCGGATGGCGGGTGGCAGTTTCGGCCACGGAGCGCGAACTCTTGGCATCGAACTGATCGTCCCAGCTGCCGCGCCTTGGAGAATTGATAATTTCTTCAATGGCGGATTGAGCAAAAGCAGGACCTGCCGTTATCGCCGCAGCCGCAACACCGGCAGCCCGGCCAATAAACCGGCGACGGGAGATTGAGTTTGGTCCAGTTGGCTTGGTCATGCGGTATCCACCATGCATTCGAGTCTAGCGTTAGGTCTGGCGCTCAGTACCATAGTTAACGTTAAAAATTGGGGACCAAAAGCGATCCGTCAAGCTTGCGGCGACACATTTTCGTGACCGCAAAACGCGCGCGTGACATTGCCAGACCATTCCCAGCCGTAAGCCACTTTTCCATAGTCACCGATTTCACGGCAATATGGCCAATTCATGATTTGCCCGGCAACAGGTGGCTTTTGTCCACGGGAAATCAGGTGCCTGTGGCTCTCGAAAACTGACTTAACCGAGACGCGAACAGCAAAACGGCGGGTTTGAGCCCGCCGTTTTATGTCTTGGGTGAGTTTGCCGGATTAAAGGCGATACTGGATCTGGTCGTTCCAGAACCGGTCAAGGCGCTGCATCAGCTTGTTGAGTTCCTCGAACTCGCTGGTGCCGATGCCGCCAACCTTGGCGATCGAATTGATGTGGCGGTCATAAAGGGCTGCCACGGTTTCGGCGATCTCGGTGCCGTGCTCGGTCAGGCTGATACGCACCGCGCGGCGGTCGACCCGCGAGCGCTGGTGATTGATATAGCCCAGATCAACCAGTTTCTTGAGATTGTAGGACACGTTGGAGCCAAGATAATAGCCGCGGCTGCGCAATTCTCCGGCTGTCAGTTCCGAATTGCCGATGTTGAACAGCAGCAATGCCTGGATAGCGTTGATATCGGTGCGGTTGGCGCGATCGAACTCGTCCTTGATAACGTCGAGAAGGCGGCGATGGAGCCTTTCGACCAGCTGCAGCGATTCGAGATAGAGATCGCGCAGGCCTTCGGACTCGTCGTTGGCGGCTTTGGATTTGGGTGCCGCCGCAACTGCTGTATTGGTATATGACATGATGACTGCCTCACTGTTTGTGGTGGCGGATTTTGTTCCCGCCTTGAGACAGACACTATCGAATACGCATAAAATTCTACTTAAAATGCAAGCTTAACAGCGGGTTACCAGTGACCGACTGTCAATCAAAGTGAATCAGTTCTTACCTGCCTTGCGTCGTGGCGGCGCTTGACGAACAACGCGACCCGGAACCCGATGTAAACAGAGATCACCACGGTATGGGCAATCACCAGCAATGGGCGTTCGCCAAACCACAGCGTCAAACCCTTGTGCATGATGATTTCCGACCCGGCTGCCACCACCCAGATCACCGGCCCCCAGGACACCTGCATCCACAAACCGACGGCGGCCACCGGGAGCAGCACCGCTAGCGACGTCGATGCCAATTGCCAATAGGATGGAATAAGGTCGAAGCGGTAGATGCCATTGTCGGAGTAACCGATCAGCCGTCCCCAGTACTGCAATCCAGCCAGAAGTGAGCCGAGCGCCACCAGTCGCATGAACAGCCGGAAACTGGCTTCAAGGGCGCCGGTGCCTACTTCCGGCGCGGTGCCAATCTGCAGTATCGCCATTATCGGCAACTCCTTATCCGGGGCGCGGATGTTTCCGCGCATCCCATTGGAGCGCAGTCATAGCCAATCCGCCACACGCGGTGCAAGCCCGCGCCAACTATGAGGCAAGCAGTGAGGTCATTTGTCCTGCTTGACCGCCCTGCCCCCGGTGCGGTCTAAAGCAACATTACGAGCGCCGGTGATCCTGCAGATCCATTCTGGCGCCATTGAGGCCAAGGAATAAGACTGATGAGCAAGAATTCCAAGAACACGGCGGCGGGACTGGCAGCAGCAGCGGCAAGCAATGTCGACGAGATCACCGGTCACCGCCGCATGCGCCGCACACGTGTCGCCGACTGGTCTCGCCGGTTGGTGCGCGAGACCCGGCTGAACGTCGACGATCTGATCTGGCCGATCTTCATCATTCCCGGCACGAACATAACCGAACCCATCGACGCGATGCCCGGCGTCAACCGGATGTCGGTGGACAAGGCCGTTGAAGCGGCAAAGATGGCAGCAGACCTCGGCATTCCGGCACTTGCCACCTTCCCCAATGTCGAAATGGAAAAGCGCGACGAGACCGGTTCGCATATTCTCGATCCGGACAATCTGATCAACCAGACCACCCGCGCCGTCAAGCAGGCCGTGCCCAATATCGGCATCATCACCGATGTGGCGCTCGATCCGTTCACCAGTCACGGACACGACGGTATTTTGCGCGACGGCGAAATCGTCAATGATGAGACCGTGTGCCAGATCGCTGCCGCCGCCGTGCATCAGGCCGACGCCGGCGCGGATATCATCTCGCCATCGGACATGATGGACGGGCGCATCGGAGCCATTCGCCAGGCACTCGATGCGGCTGGCCACCAGAATGTGTCGATCATGTCCTACGCAACCAAGTTCGCCTCGGCCTGCTATGGCCCGTACCGCGAGGCGATTGGCACGTCGGGTCTGCTCAAGGGCGACAAGCGGACTTATTACCTCGACCCCTCCAACGCCATGGAAGCAATCCGCGATGCGGGCCTCGATGTCGAGGAAGGTGCGGACATGCTGATGGTCAAGCCGGGCCTGCCCTATCTCGATATCTGTCGGGCGCTCAAAGACACTTATGGCCTTCCGACCTTCGCCTATCAGGTCTCGGGCGAGTATTCGATGATCAAGGCCGGGGCGGCGGCCGGCTACATCGACGGCGAGCGGATCATGATGGAGAAGCTGCTGGCGTTCAAACGCGCCGGCTGCGACGGGATTTTGACCTATTTCGCGCCGGAAGCAGCGAAGTTGATCGCCAAGGGACTTGGCTGAGCCTACGGTACCTGTAGGCTAAAGCCAGCCGCAAACCCTTTAACTGTGGCGTCTGACTTCCTACATCTGGTTGAGCGCGAGCCATTTGCCCGCACCCGACAACAGGAGAGAGCCGTGAGCCAACCGTTCCCAGACAGCGCAACCGAGCAGGCAACAGGCCGCTATGACGACATTGCACTGTATGATGGCGTGCGCACCAAGCGCATCATGGCGTTCTTTGTCGATTATGCCATCGTGCTGGCGCTGTGCGTGCCGATGGCGGTGCTCGTGTTTTTTGTCGGCATCTTCACGCTGGGCCTCGGGTTCTTTCTCTATCCGATCCTGTTCCTGCTGGTGGTCATTCCATATGTCGGCATGACGATGGGTGGACCGAACCAGGCCACGCCCGGCATGCGAATGATGGGCATCCGCCTCGTCCGGCTTGATGGCCGCCCGGTCGATTTCATGCTGGCCGTGGTTCACGGTGTGCTTTTCTGGGCGCTCAACGCGATCCTGACGCCGTTCATCCTGCTCGCCACTCTGGTGCTCGACCGCAAACAGACCGTACACGACTGGCTCTTGGGCACCGCGGTGGTGAGGGGGTAAGCCTTACCGCTAGTTTCAGCCCCTTAACCCCGGCAAAGCTTTCCACCGTCATCCCGGACTTGATCCGGGATCCAGCCACCGCGCGTCTGAGCGGTGAGAAACCTCTTTCGAAACCCAGATGAATTTGGATCGCAGGAAAAGGTCTTCCGGCTCACGGACGTTCGCCTACTCGATGCCGGATCAAGTCCGGCAAGACGGAAAGCGGGCAATCGCGCGCCAGCAACGCAAACTGGTTTGATTACTCCCATTTTCCCCGCCCTACTCACACCACCAGCCGCGTTTCATGCTTCAACTGCCGCAAGATCAAATTGGTTTTCACCGTTGAAACGCCTTCGAGTGCGAACATGAACTCTTCCAGGAATGCGTTGTAGGCGCTCAAATCGCGACAGCGGATGCGGAGGTGGTAGTCGGCGTCGCCGGTGGTGGCGAAGCAATCGAGGACTTCGGGGCGGGTCATCACGGCCTTGATGAAGTTTTCGACATGACCGGCCTGATGGCGTGACAGCACCACATGCATCATGGCGTGGAATGACAGGCCGACCGCTTCTGGATCGACGAGTGCTGTGTAGCGCTCGATGACGCCGCCCTCCTCCAGCGCCTTGACCCGCCGCCAGCAGGCTGACGCCGACATGGCGGCGCGCTCAGCCAGATCCTGGTTGGAGATACGGCCATCCTGCTGCAGGGCATTGAGAATCTGCTTGTCGGCTGACTGAATTTCAACTCTCCCTGTCATTTCGGACAAACCTTTCAAATATCAACTCAACAACGGATGCTCTGACCATAACTGTGCCGCAAATCGGGTAATCTGGCAAGACCTGTCAGCAGCGCGGTGCTAGAATCGAGGGCGGAGGATTACGCCCATGACATTCCACACATCTGCCAATCCCAGCTACACGCTGTCCGATCGCTACACATTACAGTCAGGCCGGGTGTTCATGACCGGAACGCAGGCGCTGGTGCGGGTGCTGTTTGATCAGGCACGGCGCGACCGCGAAGCGGGATTGAACACCGGCGGCTTTGTGTCCGGCTATCGCGGCTCGCCGCTGGGCGGCCTCGACATGGAATTGTGGCGGCAAAAAACGCGGCTGGTTGAGGGCAAAATCGAGTTCCTGCCCGCCGTCAACGAGGATCTGGCGGCGACCGCTGTGCTCGGCTCGCAGCAGGTGGAAACCAACCCACAGCGCCAGGTCGATGGCGTGTTCGGCCTCTGGTATGGCAAGGGTCCGGGCGTCGACCGGGCGGGTGACGCGCTCAAACACGGCAATGCCTATGGCTCCTCGCCCCATGGCGGAGTGCTGGTGGTGGCGGGCGACGACCATGGCTGCGTCTCGTCGTCAATGCCGCACCAGTCGGACGTGGCCTTCATGGCCTGGTTCATGCCGACGCTCAATCCGGCGAGCGTCTCGGAATATCTCGAATTCGCCGAATATGGCTACGCGCTGTCGCGCTATTCGGGAATGTGGGTCGGCTTCAAGGCGATTTCCGAAACCGTCGAGGGCGCCAGTTCCTTCATGCTGAAGCCGGACCGGGTGTTCGCCAAGCCCGATTACCTGCCGCCTGTCACCGGCCTGCATTACCGCTGGCCAGATCTGCCCGGACCGCAGATCGAAGAGCGGATGGAGGCCAAGAAGCATGCGGTGTTCGCCTTTGCCGAGGCCAATCCGATAGACCGCGCGATCTACGGCATTGACGAGGCGCGGTTCGGGTTCGTGACCACCGGCAAGGCGCATCTCGACCTGATGGAGGCGCTGCGTCTTCTGGGGCTGGATGAAGCCCGCTGCCGGGCGCTCGGCATCGATATCTACAAGGTCGGCATGGTCTGGCCCTTGGCCCGGCGTGATGCGCTCGGGTTTGTGCGCGGCAAACGCGAAGTGGTGGTGATCGAGGAAAAGCGCGGCATCATCGAAAGCCAGTTCAAGGAATATTTCTACGATTGGCCGGGCGACAAGCCGCAGCGCATGGTCGGCAAGCATGACGAGACCGGGCGGCGGCTGATCCCGTGGACCGGGGAACTCTCGCCGCGGCAGCTGCTGCCGCTGATCGCCAAGCGCCTCGACGGCATATTTCCGGGTGAATCGTTTGGGGCACGGGCGGCGGAAATCGTTGCCGAGCCCTTGATCGCTCTGTCGGATCCGGGCGCAACGCGGACGCCCTATTTCTGCTCCGGCTGCCCGCACAACACCTCGACCAAGGTGCCCGAGGGCTCCAAGGCACTGGCTGGCATTGGCTGCCATTTCATGGCCAGCTGGATGGACCGCGAAACCTCGTCGCTGATCCAGATGGGCGGCGAAGGCGTCAACTGGGCGGCCTCCTCGCGCTTTACCGGCAAGAACCACATCTTCCAGAATCTTGGTGAAGGCACCTGGTATCATTCCGGCTCGATGGCAATCCGCCAGGCCATCGCCGCAGGCGCCAATATCACCTACAAGATCCTTTATAACGACGCTGTCGCCATGACCGGCGGCCAGCCGGTCGATGGGCCGGTGAGCGTTCAGGCCATCGCCCAGATCTGCCGCGCCGAGGGTGTCGAGCGGATTGCGCTGGTGTCGGATGACCCTGACAAGTTCAAAGCCGACGATTTCCCGAACGGCATCACCATTCATGCGCGCGGCCAGATGGACAGCGTGCAGCGCGAATTGCGCGAGGTTCCCGGCGTCTCGGTGCTGATCTACGAGCAGACCTGCGCCACCGAGAAGCGCCGCCGCCGCAAGCGCGGAGAACTGCCGGATCCGAAAAAGTTTGCCGTCATCAACGAGCTGGTTTGCGAGGGCTGCGGCGATTGCTCGACCGAATCCAATTGCCTCAGCGTTGAGCCGAAGGAAACCGAATTCGGCCGCAAGCGGCAGATCAACCAGTCAAACTGCAACAAGGACATGTCTTGTCTCAACGGTTTCTGCCCGAGCTTTGTCACTGTTGAGGGAGCCGAGCGGCGCAAGCCGAAACCGGCCGCTCTCGATATCGATAGCTTGATGAACACCGTCCCCCTGCCCGGCTTGCCCGCCCTCGACACGCCGTTCAACCTGCTGGTCACCGGCGTTGGTGGCACCGGTGTCGTCACCGTCGGGCAACTGATCTCGATGGCGGCTCATCTGGAAGGTAAAGGCGCCAGTATTCTCGATTTCACCGGTTTCGCGCAGAAATTCGGCTCGGTGCTGAGCTTCGTGCGGATCGGACGCGATCCCGATCAAATCAATCAGGTTCGCATTGACGCCGGGATGGCAGACGCGGTGATCGGCTGCGACATCGTTGTCTCATCGTCTCCAAAAGCATCGGGAACCTACCGGCCGGGCACTGCGGTGGCACTCAACACAGCCTCAATGCCGACCGGCGATCTGGTACTCAAGCGCGACGCGGATCTCAACATCGCCGGCCGTCATTTCGCAATTGAAGCCGCAGTGGGTGCGCAAAACGTTGAAGCGTTCGATGCCAATGCGACGTCGGAAGCGCTGTTCGGCGATGCGGTGTTTGCCAATGTGATGATGCTGGGCTTTGCCTGGCAGCGCGGGTTGGTGCCGGTGACGTTTGACGCGCTGATGCGGGCGGTCGAGCTCAACAATGTCGCGGTCGACACAAACAAGCGCGCCTTTGCCTGCGGCCGGCTGATGCAGGCTGATCCGTCAGCGTTGACCGCACACCTCAATCCGCAAACCGAAATCGCCACCTCGTTTGACGAAATCATTGCCCGCCGGACGGCGTTTCTGGAAGGCTATCAGAACGCCGCCTGGGCGGAACGCTACCGCGTCCGCATGACCGATTTCATGGCCAGGATGCCAGATGGACAGACCGAAGATCTGGCGATCAAAGCCGCCAAATCGCTTTTCAAGCTGATGTCTTACAAGGACGAGTATGAAGTGGCGCGGCTGCAACGGGACAAAGCGTTCCTCACCAGTCTCACCGATCGCTTTGAAGGCGAATTCAAGATTGTGCATCACTTTGCGCCGCCTTTGCTCGCTGGGGCCACGGATGCGCGTGGCCGGCCTCTGAAGCGGGCCTTCGGCCCGGCCATACAGCCAGCCCTGTCCGTGCTTGCCCGGCTCAAGGGTTTGCGGGGAACGGCGCTGGATCCCTTCGGCTATACGGCCGAGCGCAAAATGGAGCGCGGGTTGATTGCCTGGTTCGAGGCAGTGATGGACCGCTGCGAACAGGAAATCACGCCGGCCAATGCCCACATCTGGGCGCAAGTGCTGTCCGCCCCGATGGAAATCCGCGGTTACGGTCCGGTCAAACATGAGGCAACCAGCAAGACCAAGGCAAAGGTGGAAGCGCTGCTGTCTGAATAGGTAATGGCCGATCAGGCAATCACGACCGATCCGCCCGCCAAACGGCAGGTGGTTCGGGAACCTACAGCGCCGCGCATCCAATTGGATGCGCAAAGGTCGCTGTAACACCTTGAATTGATGCATGTACGTTATCGTTCAAATGAACCCATTTGAACGATAACGTACATTACGGCCAGAGCATTCGTTTCCGTGTTTCGGGAACCATTGCGCTGACCATTGCGCCGGATCTGCGTCACCGGAAATATTCGTCCTAGGCGCTTGGCCCGACGACACTGTAAAGTGGTGTCCAATTCGCGCCACCGGAGTCGCCTCGCGTCCATGCCAGATTTCCATCTCATCGCCACCTTTGCCATTATCGCGGCAACCATCATCGCCTATGCGTCCGAACGCTGGCCGATGGAAACAGTGTCGCTGGTGTCGCTTGCCGCGGTTCTGATCCTGTTTGGCATCGTGCCCTACACCGGCACCGATGGCGGCGTGCTTGAGCCCGAGCGGCTTCTGGCCGGCTTTTCCAATCCGGCGCTCGCCACTGTCATCGCGCTTCTGATCGTCGGACAAGGCCTGTTCGCAACCGATGCGATGGAAGCGCCAGCTCGGAAACTGGGGCGCATGGGCGGCGCCAGCACGTTCCGTCCGATCCTGTTCATTCTTGTCGGCGCGGCAATTTTCTCGGCGTTTTTGAACAACACGCCGGTGGTGGTGATCTTCATCCCCATCCTGGTGGTGATCTCGGCGCAGCGGTCGATTTCACCCAGCCGGGTGTTCATACCGCTCTCGTTCATCACAATCCTGGGCGGCATGACGACGCTGATCGGATCGTCGACCAACTTGCTGGTGGCGGGTGTGGTGCGTGATTACGGCTACGAAATCGGGTTTTTCGACATTACCGGCATGGGCGTGATCCTGGCGGTGGTCGGCGGGTTCTATGTGCTGTTCGTGTTGCCGCGCCTGTTGCCTGAGCGGCAGGCCGAGCTGTCGGCGAGCGCCAAATCCGGGGCTCAGTTCATCGGCGAAATAACCCTGGGCCGGGACCATCCCTTTGTCGGGATCTCCGCCAAGGCCGGCATGTTTCCCGGTCTCGGCGATCTGACGCTGAGGATGCTGGAGCGCCGTGATGTGCCGGTCTTGCCGCCGTTCGAAGACCTCACCCTTTCCATCGGCGACACATTGGTAGTCACAGGAACAAGGAAGGCCTTTTCCAAGGCGCTGGCTCGTGGGCGCGCCGGACTGGAGGCAGACGACGGGCCGTCCGAGGAGGCGCAGCAAGACCATCCTCCAGGCCCTGATTACCACCTCGCCGAAGCAGTCATTTCACCCGGGTCGCGCTATGCCGGACGAACCATCCAGCTTTCCGGATTGAGACCGCAATTCGGGATTTCCGTGCTTGGTGTCCAGCGCAAAAGCCGCATGGCGCGCGTCGCCCTGTCCGACATAAGGCTTGAACCCGGGGACACGCTTCTGATCGGCGGACCGGTGGAATCGATCCAGCAGTTGAGGGGAAACCATGACCTTCTGCTGCTCGAATATTCCGCCGAAGCCGTGCCTCAATCGCGAAAAGCCCGCATTGCAGTGACGATTTTTGCAGCCATCGTGCTGCTGTCGGCGTTTTCAATCGTGCCCATCGTTGTCGCGGCGATCTGCGGCGCTGTGCTGATGCTGTTGACCGGATGCCTTTCCATTCTTCAGGCTGGCCGCGCCTTTGACCGGCAGATATTCCTTCTGGTCGGATCATCGGTGGCGCTCGCCACGGCTCTGGAAGCAACCGGCGGCGCCGCACTTATTGCGTCGGGTTCATTGAACCTGATGGAAGGTGCCTCGGCAGGTGTCATCCTTTCAGGCCTTTTCCTGGTGATGGCATTATTGACCAACGTTCTGTCCAACAACGCCACCGCCGTGCTGTTCACGCCGATTGCGCTGGGCATAGCCAAAGGCATGGGAGTGTCTCCCGAGCCCTTCATCGCGGCGGTGATTTTTGCGTCGAACGCGTCCTTTGCTACGCCGATCGGTTATCAGACAAATCTGCTGGTCATGGGCCCCGGACACTACAGGTTCAGCGATTTTCTTCGCGCAGGCACCCCGCTTGTGATCATCATCTGGTTGACCTTTTCGTTACTTGCGCCATGGTATTACGGACTGTGAACGGCTTAGATTCCAAGGCATGATGAACAAACCCGTCAATTCCCCGCAATTTTTTCTGACCGCACCGTCGGACTGCCCCTACATTGAGGGGCAGAGCGAGAGGAAGGTTTTTACCCATCTGGTGGGAGAAAAAGCCGCGGAACTCAACGATCTCCTGACCCAGGGCGGTTTCCGCCGGTCGCAAAACATCGCCTACCGGCCGGCGTGCGAATCCTGCCGTGCCTGCATATCGGTTCGTATTCTGGCTGGTGAATTCAAACCCACACGCTCAATGCGGCGCAACAAGGCAGATAACGCCGATCTGGTCGCCACCGAATATCACGCAGAACCCTCAAGCGAACAATTCAAGCTGTTCCGGCGCTATCTCGACAGCCGTCACCAGCGCGGTGGCATGGCCGACATGAGCATTGGCGATTACGCGATGATGGTTGAGGATTCGCACGTCAACAGCCGCATCATCGAATACCGTGTGAGAGCCGAGGGCGACGGGCTGCAGGAGCATCCGGCGGGCGAACTTCTGGCCGTGGCGCTGACCGACCGGATGGGCGACGGCTTGTCGATGGTCTATTCCTTCTTCAAACCTGAGGCGACTGCCCGCTCACTCGGAACTTACATGATCCTGGATCACATCGAGCGCGCACAGGCCCTGGGTCTGCCACATGTCTATCTTGGTTACTGGGTCAAGGGATCGCGCAAGATGGAATACAAGACCCGCTTCCAGCCGCAGGAGCATCTGACGGCGCAGGGCTGGCAACGCTATACACCGGAACCGGAAACCGCCCGGTAAGTGCATACGCGCCCATCCAGTTGTTTCATGATCCGGCAGCAGGAAGAAATAGGCCTACGCCCCGGCTCCCCACGACTCTCCAGCACGCAACCTTCAGGCTAATCCAGTCATGCAAGATCAACTCTCCGCGGCAACCGACCACCGCAAAGGCCTTCTGATCACCGCCATTGGCGGGCTGATGCTGACCATTGACATCCCGCTGATCCGGCTGTCCGAGAGTGACGCCTGGTCCGTTCTGGCCATCCGCGGCGGGCTGGTCTTTGTTACCGCGATCATTGCCTGGACCATTCTTCGGGTGGTTTTCAAGCAGCGCTCTCCGCTGATCCCCGGAAAGGCAGGCCTGTTGGTGGTGTCACTTTACGGCATTGCCGGCATCACGTTCATGCTGGCCGTCTACAACACCACAACCGCGAACCTGGTTTTCATCCTCGCCTTCAACCCCATGTTCTCGGCGCTTCTGGCCTGGCTGTTGGTTGGTGAAAAGCCCAGACCGCAGACATTTGTCGCCATGACCGTGATGGTTCTTGGTGTCTTGCTGATCGTCTCGGATGGCATGAAAGCCGGCAACCTCGTCGGCGATGCGTTTGCGCTTGCTTCAAGCTTCATCCTGGCCGGCGCCATCACAGTCAGCCGCAAAGCGCGCACCGATTTGGGATTTGCACCGTTGTTTGCGGCAATCGTGCCGGCCATGATCGGACTGGCCGTGGCTGGCGGTCCGACCGGCCTGGTGCTCGGCGACCCGGTCTGGCTGGTACTTAACGGACTGATCGTCACCCCGATCGCCTTCTGGTGTCTCGGAACCGGGCCGAAATACATCTCCGGGCCTGAAGTAGCAATGTTCTATCTGCTCGAGACCATCCTTGCGCCGATCTGGATCTGGATGATCTTCGCGGAGGCCCCTACCGGCATCGGACTGATTGGCGGCGCGATCATCATCACAGCTCTGGTGTCGCACTCGCTGTGGCAATTGTCGGCGCACCGGCGTGCCGTGCGAACGCTGGCGCCGCGGCATCCGGTATAGTCCAACCGCCGTGCCCCATATCCAGACAGCACTCCGCGCGATTTAAAAGGTCGAGCGATAGAAGACGGTGTGGCTACTGCGCGGGCGTCAGTTTCTTGTGCAGGCAGAGCGTATCGCCGGTGAATTGGCCGGTCGCGCCCTTTGGCATCCAGAGAGGGTAGTGGCGGCGATGATCCTCTACCCAACCGGTCTTGGCGTAGAACTTTTCCGCTCTCTCATTGCCGACCATGCAAAGCAGCACGGCCACGGCAAAGCCGTTCCCGGCGATTTTCTGCTCTCCATAGGAAAGCAGTTTCCCGGCAGCACCGGATCCCCGTGCATCGCGCGCAATGAACAGCTTGGTCAGTTCATCGCCGTTTATCGCGACGAACCCCAAAACCCTGCCCTCATCCTCGGCCACATAGAAAGTGTCCGTCGACGTGCCAAATATGTCGCCGATGCATTCAAGTGTTCGAAACGGCAAAATTTCCGGCGTCACCAGATGCGCATGACCATCGTGCCATCCGTGATGAAGGATCTCGACGATGGCCGTACTGTCCTCTGCTTGGGCAGGGCGAATTTCAAACATGATATGGACTCTGAGAAAACGAGACGACAAAGGAATGCGAGACGTGGCCGACCTCAAGTTAAAGGCGGATCAGCTGAACTTGCCTGAGCGCGGGAAGCCTTTGGGCACCAGACGTCCGGCCTGGGCGCGGTCAGCGATCCACTCGGTCAGTTCTTCCTTCTTGCGATTGTGCATGCGCCCGGCGCTGTCTTCCCAGGTCAGTCCGTCTTCCATCGCAAAGCAACGGATGTCGGACACGCCACCATCCTTGTAGCGCTGCAGGCGGACACCCTTGCCGCGGCTCATTTCGGGCAATTGCGCCAGCGGGAAAATCAGCATCTTGCGGTTCTCGCCAATGATGGCGACATGATCGCCACTCAACGGCACGCACAGCCTCATTTCGTCGGGCAGACTGACATTCATGATCTGCTTTCCCTTGCGGGTGTTGGCGACCATGTCGCTCTCGGCGACGATGAAGCCATTGCCGACAGTCGAGGCAACCAGCAGCTTGCGCGCCGGATCATGCACGAAGGCGGTCAGCACGGCCTGATCATTGTCCATGTCGACGATAATTCTGAGCGGCTCGCCATGCCCGCGCCCACCCGGCAACTTGTCGGCGCCAAGCGTGTAGGCCTTGCCACCTGTGGTGACGATAACCAGCTTGTCGGTGGTGTTGGCGTGGAAAGCCAGTTTCAGCTGATCGCCGTCCTTGAACTGCAATCCGGCATAATCGGCCATGTGGCCCTTCATGCCGCGGATCCAGCCCTTTTCCGAAATCACCACGGTGATCGGCTCTTTCTCGATCATCGCCTGCTCGATTGCCGCCAGATCGGCGACGGGGGCTTCGGCAAATTTGGTGCGGCGGGCACCGAGCTCGGTTTCCTTGGAGAAGGTCTTGCGGACCTTGCCAACTTCCCAGGCGACTGTCTGCCACTGTTTTGCGTCGGAGCCGAGCAATGCCTCGATTTCGGCCTTCTCACCGGTCAGGCCGTCAAATTCCTTGCGGATTTCCATTTCTTCAAGCTTGCGCAACGAGCGCAGGCGCATGTTGAGGATGGCTTCGGCCTGAATATCGTTCAGCTCGAAGGTCTTCATCAGTTCGAGCTTCGGCTCATCCTCCTCGCGGATGATGCGGATCACCTCATCAAGATTGAGATAGGCAATCAGGTAACCTGCCAGCAGCTCCAGGCGCCGCTCGATTGCCGCCAACCGGTGACGCGAACGGCGCTGCAGCACCTCGCGGCGGTGCGCCAGCCATTCCGACAACACCTCGACCAGGTTCATCACCTTGGGCACCTTGCCCATCGACAGCACATTGAGGTTGAGCGGAATGCGGTTTTCGAGATCGGAAAGCCGGAACAGCGATTCCATCAGAAGCGTCGGATCAACCGTGCGGCTCTTGGGGATCAACACCAGACGGACGTCTTCGGCGGATTCATCGCGCACGTCATCGAGCAGCGGCAGCCTGCGGGCGATCAGCAGTTCGGCGATCTTCTCGATCAATCGCGACTTTTGCACCTGATAGGGCATTTCGGTGACGACGATCTGGTAGCCGCCGCGGCCGGTGTCCTCGATCTCCCATTTGGCGCGAACCCGGAAGCCGCCGCGACCGGTCTTGTAAGATTCGAGAATGGATTCCCGGCTGTCGATGACAATGCCGCCGGTGGGGAAATCCGGCCCCTCGACATATTGCAGCAGGTCTTCAACCGTGGCTTCGGGCTTGCGGATCAGCGCCAGCGCCGCATCGCACAGTTCGGCGGCATTGTGCGGCGGGATAGAGGTCGCCATGCCGACGGCAATGCCGGTGGCACCGTTGGCGAGAAGGTTCGGAAACGCGCCCGGCAACACCACCGGTTCGCTATTTTCCTCGTCATACGTAGTGCGGAAATCAACGGCGTCTTCGTTGATACCCTCGATCAGCAGTTCTGCGACCGCGGTCATCTTGGATTCGGTGTAACGCATCGCGGCGGCGCTATCGCCGTCGATGTTGCCGAAATTGCCCTGACCATTGGCCAGCGGATAGCGCACGGAAAAATCCTGTGCCAGCCGCACCAGCGCATCATAGATCGACTGGTCGCCGTGGGGATGGAAATTACCCATCACCTCACCGACAATCTTGGCGCATTTCTTGAATGACCCGGCTGATTTCAGCCCCATCTCGCTCATCGCATAGACGATCCGGCGATGCACAGGCTTCATCCCGTCACGCACATCAGGCAGCGCCCGGTGCATGATGGTTGACAGTGCATAGGCCAGATAGCGCTCCTCGAGCGCCTTCTTCAGGTCAACGGCTTGAATGTGGTCGCCCCCACCGGGCGGAAGCAGGCTTTTTCCCATGGAGTGGAGTTAACGGAAGCACTGATTCGGGGCAAGAGGCAGGCCGCATCAGCGGCCATGCAAGATATTTTCTTGTCGGGCTGTCGATTGGCCTTGTCGATTCTGGGGGTGCCGGTTCGTCCAGTTCACAGTGCGACCAACCGGAAGCACTTCAATGCGAAACTCATAATGAGGGAATAAATGATGATGACCCTGACCGGGCTTTACGCCGTACCGCTGGCGCTGATGATGATCGGGCTCTCTGCCTATGTCAGCGCCTTGCGGGCAAAAACCAACACGTCCATTCTTGACGGCGGCAACATCGCGCTGGCCGAACGCATCCGGCGACACGGGAATTTTGTCGAATATGTGCCGATGGCTTTGCTGCTGATGGCATTTTCGGAAGCCAGTGGCACGACTTCCCTTTGGATTCACTCCGCCGGACTGGCCCTCGTCTTGGGCCGGATCCTGCATCCGCTGGGGCTTTTCCACGACAGGCCCGTCACGTTCGCACGGATTGCCGGAGGCTCTCTGACATGGCTTTCGATGCTGGTCTCAATGGGCAATATTGTCATCAATCAGTGGGCGGGATGATTTATTTTTCATCACATGTCGAAACCGGGGCAGCCGGATCGTCCCATTAACGTAAAGTCAGGTTCAGGCGGGCAACGCCGTGGCCCTGGAAAACCACGAAAAGGAAGCAGACATGAAATATCTCGCACTCATCTACTCCGCACCCGGAGCTTCGCCGGACTTCGGAACACCGGAATTCGGCCCGTTCATGGAAGGCTACCGCAAGGCAGGCGAAACCTATCAGCGCGACGGCGTGATGCTGGCTGGAGAAGCGCTGCAGCCGACGTCGACGGCGACAACTGTGCGGGTGCGCAATGGCAAGACCGAAACGATGGACGGGCCCTTTGCCGAAACCAAGGAACAGCTTGGCGGGTTTTACATGTTCGACTGCGCCAATCTTGATGACGCAATCAAATATGCGGCGATGATCCCCTCTGCCGAGCACGGATCGGTAGAAGTCCGTCCAGTGATGGAATTCGAATAGACCGTATGGCATCGGATTTATCCAATCAGGAACAAAGCGCGTGCGAGGCGATTGAAGCCCTCGCGCGCGCCGACACCGGACGTCTGCTTGGCGCACTCCTGCGCGACACACGGGATTTTCAGCTGGCGGAAGACTGTCTTCAGGAAGCGATGGAATCAGCGCTGGTGCACTGGGCCCGGAACGGTCTGCCCACCTCTCCCGCCGGGTGGGTGTTGCAAACGGCGCGCCGCAAGGCCATCGACCGGTTCCGGCGCGCGCGCAATTTGAGTCGCAAGGCGGAAGAATATGGTTTGCTCATAGAGCTCGACCAGCAGACCGTGGACAGCGAAGAACCGCCAGCGATACCGGATGAACGGTTGCGGCTGATCTTTACCTGTTGCCACCCTGCCCTTGATGCCAAGACCCGCGTTGCCTTGACCCTGAGAACCCTGTGCGGACTGACAACGCGGGAAATTGCACGCGCCTTCCTCGACACCACGGAAACAATGGCACAGCGGCTGGTGCGAGCGCGTCACAAGATCACAAATGCGGGTATCCCGTTCGAATTTCCGGAACCCAAGCATTGGGCGGAACGGCTGGGTTCGGTGCTGTCGGTGATCTACCTCACCTTCAATGAAGGTTATTCCGCCACCGCCGGTGCTGGGCCGTTGCGACACGATCTGTGCGTAGAAGCGATCCGGATGGGGCGATTAATGCTGGAACTCGCGCCAAACGACGCCGAATGCGAAGGGCTGCTGGCGCTGATGCTACTCAACCATTCCCGCGCAAAGGCACGGCTCAACGATGAGGGGCGGATGATTGCCCTTGATCAGCAAGACCGGAGCCAGTGGAACCGGAACGAGATTGATGAGGGCTGCGCCCTGCTTGACCGTGGGCTCAAACGCGGCCGTCCGGGCCTGTTTCAACTGCAAGCCGCAGTCAGTGCTCTGCATGCACAAGCGCCTGGACCATCAGAAACCGGATGGCCCGAAATTGTTCTTCTCTATGACGCCATGCACGCGCTGTCGGCCAATCCGGTGTATCTGCTCAACCGGGCTGTCGCACTGTCCTACGCGAAGGGGCTAGAAGATGCGCTGGGTGCATTGGATGAAATTGAAGCCGATCTCACTGACTATCAGCCGTACCACGCTGCCAAGGCTGATTTTCTGCGCCGGATGGAGCGGGCCCACGCGGCGCGCCTGAGCTACCGGCGTGCCATTGAGCTCAGCGGCAACGACAGCGAAAGACAGTTTCTCGAAAGCCGTATGGCGTTGATGGATGAGCTTGGCTGACACAAACGCTCACAGCCATAGATGCACCATAAAGCTGTGGACGATGACAGCATCAGCCTCGGGCGCTACATGTGTGAGGCACGTTCAGGATTATGATGCTGGTCATGACCGCATCAACAGCAGAAGGGATTTCATATGACGATCCAATCCACCCCAAAGCGTCTGTTGTCTGCATCCATTCTCATAGCTGCGCTTTCGGGCTTTGCAGTCCCGGCAATGGCACTTGATGCGGATGACTTCGCGACAAAACTGAGCGCGATGACAAACCAGGGCGGAAACAGATTGAGCTTTACGGCCGTCGAACCGGTTGGCGGTACGGTCGTGCTGAAATCGGTTCGCCTGGAAGCCCCCGGCCAGCCTCCCGTTAATATTGGCGATGTTACCTTCAAAGGCGTCGAGGAAGAGGATGACGGCAGCTACTTCGTCGACGAGGCGGTGTTTGCCGATATCGAAATTTCCGAGGGGCAGACCAAATTCTCAATTGATGGAATTGAAATGAACGGTCTGACTATTCCTGCCGATGGCGACACGAATTCATTCAACGGCATGCTTTTCTATGAGGGATTTTCAACCGGCGAGATCCGTGTCGATAACAAGGGCGCAAATGTATTTTCGATGGCGGGGCTCGATCTGGATGTCGAGCGCGCCGATAACGGCTCCAAGGTCGACATGAAGATGACCGGATCTGACCTGCGGATTGATCTCAGCAAGATTGATGACCCCAAAGCAAAAGACGCCTTGCAACAACTTGGCTATGACACGCTGACCGGTGACCTCAAGATGGATGGAACGTGGGACGCAGAGTCCGGGGTCGTTAATCTGCAGGAGTATTCCCTCAGCCTCGATGAAGTCGGACGCCTCGCCATGTCGATGAAAATCTCGGGCTACACGCTCGAGTTCATCAAGGCGATGCAACAGGCTCAGGCTGCGTCAGCGTCCAACCCTGATCCGCAGGCGGCTCAACAGGCAATGGGATTTGCGATGTTGGGCATGTTGCAGCAGTTGAGCTTCAATTCCGCCTCGATCCAGTTCGAGGATGCATCGGTCACCGAACGGGCACTGGCATTTGCAGGAAAAAAGCAAGGCGTTTCCGGAGATCAGATGCGGATGGCGCTCAAGGGCATGTTGCCGCTGATGCTTGGCCGTCTCGGCATTCCGGAACTTCAGAAGCAGATTTCCGCCGCTGCCAGCATCTATCTCGACAACCCGGAAAACATCATGATTTCAGCCACGCCTGCCAATCCGGTAGCGGTGCCAGTGATCATGGGCGCCAGCATGGGCGATCCGCGCACGCTGGTTGACTTGCTCAATGTACAGGTCAGCGCCAACAAGCCGGTTGAACTCTGCTGCAAGCAATAGTTGGCAGACCGCGGCTTGTCTTGATTTTCTGATCCAGCAGGATAGCTGCTCAAGAGACCATGAATTGCGTTCGGCAAAGGGCGGTTTCGGTTGCTTGTTTGCCGCTGCGGGCGCAGGGTCAACCTTAGACAAAGACCAAATTGACGACCGTTCCGGCGCGCCGATAGCGCCCCCTCACATGCACTGGACCCATTCAATGATCCGTTACAAAGCCACGCCGGTTGAAAAGCCCGCAACTGCATCCGCCGCCAAACCAGCGAAGACTGCAAGCAAGGCAAAACCAGCTGCGCCGGCGCCAAAGGAAGATCTTCTCGACCTCGCATCGGACACGCAGGACGATAAAGACTGACAGACAATTTCACGGCATATACAGAAAAGAAAAAGCCCGGGAACCAGAAGGTTGCCCGGGCTTTTTGCTGATTTGATTCTGATTGCCTGATGTGCAGGCCTACAGCGCCGCGCATCCAATTGGATGCGCAAAGGACGCTGTATCCCTTTGAAAGGATGCATGTACGTTATCGTTCAAATGGATCCATTTGAACGCGACATGCATTAGTCGGCCTTGGGCGGGATCGGACGGATCGAGAGATCGCGCAGCTGTGCCGGTGAGGCCGGGCTTGGCGCTCCCATCAGCAGGTCTTGTGCCTGCTGGTTCATCGGGAACAGCGCCACTTCGCGCAGGTTCTTGGCCCCAACGATCAGCATGATCACGCGGTCAACGCCCGCAGCCATGCCGCCATGTGGCGGTGCGCCGTACTGGAATGCACGGTAGAGACCACCGAAACGCTCTTCAACATCGGCCTGGCTCAGACCCACCTTCTCGAACGCCTTGACCATCAGCTCAGGCGACTGATTCCGGATCGAGCCGGAAGCAATCTCGAAGCCGTTGCAGACCAGATCGTACTGGTAGGCCATGAGCGTCAGCGGATCCTGGGTCTCGAGTGCTTCCATGCCGCCCTGCGGCATCGAGAATGGGTTGTGGGCAAATTCCACCTTCTTGGCATCCTCGTCCCATTCGTAGAACGGGAAGTCGACGATCCAGCAGAGCTCGAAGCGGTTTTCATCGACGAGATTGAGTTCCTCGCCGGCACGGGTGCGGGCGTCACCTGCAAAGCGGGCGAACTTGGCCGGATCACCCGCAGCAAAGAAGCAGGCGTCGCCATCTTCCAGACCCATCTGAATGCGGATGGCTTCGGTGCGCTCAGGGCCAATGTTCTTGGCAATCGGGCCAGCGCCTTCCAGATTGTCGCCTTCCTTGCGCCAGAAGATGTAACCCAGGCCTGGCTGACCCTGGCTCTGCGCCCAGGAGTTCATCCGGTCGCAGAACGCGCGGCTGCCGCCGGTCTTGGCCGGGATCGCCCAGACTTCAACCTTGGGGTTGTTGGCGATCATGCCGGCAAAGACCTTGAAGCCGGACCCGGCAAAATGATCGGTCACCGACTGCATCTCGATCGGGTTACGCAGATCAGGCTTGTCGGAACCGTATTTGCGGATGGATTCGGCATGAGGAATGCGACGGAAATTCTGTGTGACAGGCTTGCCCTCGGCAAACTCTTCAAACACGCCGCGCATCACCGGCTCCATAGTGTCCCACACGTCTTCCTGGGTAACGAAGCTCATTTCCAGGTCAAGTTGGTAGAATTCGCCGGGCAGACGGTCGGCGCGCGGGTCTTCATCGCGGAAGCACGGCGCGATCTGGAAGTAGCGGTCAAAACCCGCCACCATCAACAGCTGCTTGTACTGCTGCGGCGCCTGCGGCAGGGCATAGAACTGACCGGGATGAATACGGCTTGGCACCAGAAAGTCGCGTGCGCCTTCTGGCGAGGACGCAGTCAGGATCGGCGTCGCGTATTCGGCGAAGCCAATGTCTGTCATCCGCTTGCGCATGTCGGCGATCACCTTGGTGCGGGTGACGATGTTCTTGTGCAGGGTTTCGCGGCGCAGGTCGAGGAAGCGATACTTGAGGCGCACGTCCTCAGGGTAATCCGGCTCGCCGAAGACCGGCAGCGGCAGTTCCTTGGCTGCAGACAGGATTTCGATTTCCTGGGCGAAGACCTCGATCTCGCCGGTGCCGAGATTGGAGTTGATGGTGTCGGACATGCGTTCCTTGACCACACCGTCGATGCGGATCACCCATTCGCCGCGCACGGTTTCAGCCACCTTGAAGGCAGGCGAATCCGGATCGGCGACAATCTGCGTCAATCCATAATGATCGCGCAAATCGATGAACAGCAGGCCGCCATGGTCGCGCACGCGATGCACCCAGCCCGACAGGCGGACGGTGGCGCCGGTGTCGCTTTTGCGAAGCGCGGCGCAGGTGTGGGAACGGTAGGGATGCATGGCATATCCTCGATGGCTTGGACCAATGGGTGGAATCGGCGGATCGGCGGGTTGCGAAACAGGTTCGCATCGCCACCTCGGCGCACGGTAAAAATCGCGCGGAAAAGCGCATGACCCACCCGGTTTGTCAAGGTGAAACGGCGTAATCTGACTGTGCATTGGCGGGATTTCACCACGACGACCATGCAAATACGATGTAGGACTTGAGATAGTATTTCTCGCTTCCGGCATATCATGCATTCGCTTCGTCCGCTGTTTCCGCTTCTGATCACCGCCGGCGTGCTGCTGGCGGGCAACGGTCTGCAAGGCACCTTGATTTCATTGCGCGGCTCGTCGGAAGGTTTTTCGACGACGGTCATCGGGCTCGCCGGCGCCGGTTATTATTTCGGCTTCATCATTGGCTGCTGGGTGACACCATCGTTACTCAGAACGGCGGGCCACATCCGTGCGTTCGCAGCAACGGCAGCCATTGCGGCTTGCGCCTCACTTGCCATGGTGATGGTGATTGACCCGTTCTTCTGGTTTTTGATGCGACTGGTCACCGGGATCTGCTTCGCCTCGCTGTTTGCCAATGTCGAAAGCTGGATCAACTCGCAGATCACCAATGACAACCGGGCCAGAACCCTGGCGATCTACCGGCTCGTCGACCTCGGTGCGGTCACGGCTTCACAATATCTGCTGCCGGTGTTCGGAATCGGCGGCTTCGAGATTTTTGCGGTGATGACCATGCTCATCATCCTGTCGATCGTTCCGGTGTCGCTCGCCGACCGCTCCAATCCGGCGCCGCCCGCACCGTTTTCGTTCAGTCCGAAACGGTTGTGGATAGTGTCACCGCTGGCCTCGGCCGGCGCCATTACGGTGGGACTGACCACAGCCTCATTCCGGTCGGTGGGGCCGCTTTATGCCGAAAGCCTCGGATTGCAGGTCTCCGACATCGCATCCTTCATGAGCGCCGGGATTATCGGCGGCATCGTGCTGCAATACCCGCTGGGTTATCTCTCCGACAAAATCGGCCGCCGTTCGGTGCTGTTGATGGCGACGACCGGGTCGACCTTGTGCGGGTTGTTCATGGTCTTGTTCGCGGGCAACAATGTTGCACTCAATCTCTTCGGCATTTTCCTGTGGGGCGCCTTCACCATGCCGCTCTATTCATTGTCTGCGGCGCACGCCAATGACAAGGCGAATGCCGGAGAATATGTGCAGATTGCCTCCGGGCTGATGTTCTTCTGGGCGATAGGCGCGTCGATCGGCCCGCTGTTGTCCGCCGTGCTGGTCGACTGGCTCGGCGCGCCGGCGTTTTTCTCCTTTATCTGCGCCATGCACGGTGCGTTCGTCATGTATACTCTGGTGCGGATCGTTCGCGGGTCCCCCGATGAACCCGAACGCGGACGCTTCGCTGGATTGTTGCGTACATCTCCGGTTTTTGCCCGCATGGCGGCGCAATCGGTAAACCGCCATACCCAGCCGGACAACAAAGAGACGTCTGGGGGAGAAGACAAACCGGAAAAATCCCGCTAAATGCCAAACATGGACATGATTACAACGACCGAGGCGCTTGCCGCCTTTTGCACCCGCCTCGCCAAACACGACTTTGTCACCGTTGACACCGAGTTCCTGCGTGAGACCACTTACTGGCCCGAGCTCTGCCTCATTCAGATGGCAGGCCCCGACGATGAAGGCATCGTCGATCCTTTAGCCAAAGGGCTTGATCTTAAACCATTTTTCGACCTGATGGCGGATGCCTCGGTGATCAAGGTGTTTCATGCCGCGCGCCAGGACATCGAGATCGTGGTCAAGCTCGGCGATCTGGTGCCGCATCCGATTTTCGACACCCAGGTCGCAGCCATGGTCTGCGGTTTTGGCGAATCGATTTCCTATGATCAGCTGGTTTCGCGGATCACCGGGGCGCCCATCGACAAGTCCTCGCGGTTCACCGACTGGAGCCGCCGGCCACTGACTGACAAGCAGCTTGATTATGCGCTCGCCGATGTGACCCACCTGCGCGACGTCTATCTCGAGCTTGTCTCGCGTCTGGATGCGGAAGGCCGACGCGACTGGGTGGTTGACGAAATGGCCGTGCTGGAATCGCGCGCGACCTACGAAATAGAGCCCGAGGATGCCTGGAAACGGCTGAAAATGCGGGTGAAAAAGCCAGTTGAGCTTTGCGTGCTGCAGCATGTGGCGGCTTGGCGTGAACGCGAAGCGAAATCCCGCAACGTGCCGCGTGGCCGGGTGATCAAGGATGATGCGATTTACGAGATCGCACAGCAGCAACCCAAGGATTCCGAAGGCCTGTCGCGGCTCAGGACAATTCCGCGCGGATGGGAGCGCTCGCAACAGGGCGCCACCCTGGTCGAGATCGTCAATGAGGCACTCGAGACGCCAAAGGACGAGATGCCGCGGCTGCCGCGCCAGAAGCAGACGCCTGAAGGCGCGCAAGCCTCCATCGAGCTTTTGCGGGTATTGCTGAAGCTGACCGTAGAAAAGGAAAACGTCGCAGCCAAGATCATTGCAAATTCCGATGATCTTGAAGCCATCGCCGTGGATGGCGAGGACGCTGACGTGCCTGCGCTCAAGGGCTGGCGCCGGGAATTGTTCGGCGAGCGGGCGCTCAAGCTGATCCGCGGTGAACTGGCGCTCCGCTTTGCCAACAAGAAGGTCGAAGCGGTCGAACTCTAATGCATATCGCGTTCAGATGAATTCATTTGAAAGCGATATGCATTGTTTAAAAGAGTTACAGCGACCTTTGCGCATCCGATTGGATGCGCGGCGCTGTAGTACCGCTTCGACGAGCCCAACTTATCTGTAAAGATCAGCGCGGGTTGGCGGCAGGCCAGCCGGTCCGCGCCGCACCTTGGTTGTCACCGTCTGATAGAGCCGGACGGTGTTGCGCTCGAAAGCAATCGAGCAGCCGCCGAGATAGACCAGCCAGAGCCGGGTCTTGACCTCGCCCACTTCGGCCACCGCAGCGTCGTAATTGGCCAACAACCGGTCATGCCAAAGCCTGCAGGTGCGCTGATAGTGCTCGCGCCAGTTCTCCACATCATGCACCTCGAAGCCGTGCTGCTCCAACATCGTCACGGTGTTGCCGATGTGATCGAGTTCGCCACCCGGGAAAATGTATTTGGTCAGCAGCGCGAACTCCTTGTTCTTCTTGCGGAAGGTCTTGGCGTCCTTTTTCGCAGGCCGGGTGATGGCGTGGTGCAGATAGATCCCCTCCGGCTTGAGCACCCGCGCGACAGTGGCGTAATAGGTCGGGTAATTGTCGATACCGATGGCTTCGTGCATGCCGATCGACGAAATCTTGTCGAACTCACCCTCCACCTTGGCATAATCGAGCAGTACGAAGTTCACCTTGTCCGACAGACCAAGCTTCTCTGCCCTGGCCTTGGCAAATTCAAGCTGGCGCTCCGACAGGGTGACACCGGTGACATGAACGCCGTAATTGGCCGCCGCATAGAGCGCCAGCGATCCCCAGCCAAAGCCGATATCGAGCATTGTCTCGCCGGGTTTCAGCCGCAACTTGCGGCAGATCATCTCCAGCTTGTCGCGCTGCAACTGATCAATATCATTGTCCCAGTCGGTGCAATATCCACAGGTGTAGACCATCTGCTCGTCGAGAAAGAGCTCGTAGAACGCGTTTGAGACATCGTAATGATAAGCGATGTTTTTCTGGTTTTCCTCGGCGTTTCCGTCGGAGGGCTTCTCGTCGGGCTGGTCGCTCAACGGCCACGGCCCGCCCTTGTCCACAAACAGGAATTTTCGGGCGTTGTTGAACAACAGAAACTTGCTGAGCTGCTTGCGAATTTCGCGGGTGCGCACTTTCGGGCGCCGCGCCACCAGATCAAACATGTCGCCATTTTCGAAGTCGATGCGTTTGGAAACCCAGAGATTGAGCAGTGTTTCGGGGTTGGGAGAACGCATCAACGCCGCGATCAGGCCTTCGTCGGCGAACCGGATTGTAAAGGCCTTGGGATCGAGATCATCAGGAACAGTGGATCCGTCCCACAGCCTGAACCCGATGTCCAGTTCGAGAATCTCTCGGGCATGGGCGACAAGTTTGCGGAAGCTCTTCAGACGGCTTTCGGCGCTCATATGTATCTACTCCCAGAAACGACCATGGCCAAATGCGGCTGCAAGATCAGGGGTTGCCCGGGTTTCAGCCGGACATCCATCAACTGGCCTCCTTGTATGCCACCTGCCCGCCAAGGCAACCTCGAATACCGGAGCGGTGCTGCAACCGACTGTCTGACTATGGGTGCTGGCGCGCTGTTCGTGCTAGAGGGACCTCCTGACGCGAAGGCGGCCCACATCAGTTCCAGCTCTGCCATGCAGTCCAGAGTGCGGTGAGGATCAGCAGAGTCCCGATGGTCTGGCCGAGACGCACCTGCGCCTGCGGGTTGCCACGCAGCCAGACGCGAAGGCCGGATGCGCCGAGCGCGATGGCACCATAGACGCTCAACTGGGTCAAGCAGATGATCAGCCCCATGACCACCGCCTGCATCAGGATGGAGCCGTATTCAGGACGCAAGAACTGCGGGAAGATCGCCAGCATGAACAGATAGGCTTTCGGATTGAGCAGGCAACTGACCGCTCCGCGACGGAAATTCGTCGACAAGGTGACGGAACTGCCAGGCCTCACCTCGCCCAAAGGCGCTGCGCCACTGATCAACTGCCAGCCGATCCAGGCGATGTAGGCAGCCCCAGCCAGCAGCATGGCGTTGAAGGCGCCAGGAAAGGTCTTGAGCAGTATGCCGACACCAAGCACGCCCACGACCACATGCACCGCACCGCCTGCGACCACGCCGGATACTGCGGACATGCCGCTGCGACGGCCGCCGGTCAGGCTCGAGGCCATCACATAGGCCATGTCCATGCCGGGCAGGATGATGATGCCCGCCACAAGGAGAAAAAACAGCCACAGGTGGCCAAACTCGGTAATCGCAAACGCATGCATGGTTGGGATCCTTCGGCGGATACGAAACAACCGCCAACTTGTCAGTAGGCAAAAGTTTCCAAAATTGATTTAGCTGCTAGTTGATTGATTTTCTTCAATCGTGCAATTCTCAAGCCGTATCGAAACTGACAACGTTGTGTCAGTTGAAGGCCATATTCACACTTGGAGACCGCCATGCGCAAAGCGTCCCGGCTGTTCGAGATCATTCAAATCCTGAGGCTGGCGACGGCCCCCGTGACAGCCGCGCAAATCGGCGCACGGCTGGGGGTAACCTCGCGTTCGATCTACCGGGATATAGTGGAATTGCAGATGATGAAGGTGCCTGTCGAGGGCGGACGTGGAATCGGTTACATCCTGCGGCCCGGTTTCGACCTGCCGCCAATGAATTTCAGCATCGAAGAGACAGAAGCAATCGTTGTGGCGCTTGCACTGCTCAAACGCACCGGAGATCAGGGATTTGCCGCGGCGGCTGCCAGCGTGAACAGCAAAATCGCCGCAGCAATGCCCGCACCGCTTCGTCCGAACCTGGGAAGCACGGCGCTCCACGCATGGGGTACGGTGGTTCCAACCGCGCCAGGTATCGACGTCGCCCTGGTTCGCCAGGCGATCCGGGAGGAACAGAAGCTTTCGATTGAGTACGAAGATGCCGCGGGCACGCTCACGCAGCGGACAATCAGGCCGGTGGCGCTGATCTATTATTCTGCGGCCCACAACATCGTTGCCTGGTGTGAACTCCGCATGTCGATACGGCATTTCCGCGCTGACCGAGTCAGCAAAAGCCAACTCGAGAACGACCATTTTCGGGGACAGGGCGAGAGCCTTCGACAGCAGTGGATCTCCGGCTGGACACCGTCGCACGACGGAGTGGCGGCGTCAGTCAGACCATTGAAGCCCCCCTTCCCCGGTTGACGCGCTCGCTGCTCCGAAGGCCGCCAGCACGAGCCCGGCGGCGGCAATTGCGGGCGGGATACAAGCTCCTCTGATGCAGTGTGATCCCACACCCATGGCGTTTGACCGCAAACGCATGATCTGGAGCGGATTTGAGGTTGTCGTCGACACATGAGCTCAACTGCAAAGCCCGCGAGACGGTCAATCCATCCTCTATCCGCATGAAAATCCTGTGCAGATGCCCTTGCAATGCGCCAAGGGCACCCCATATGATGATCAACAAAGAAATTTGTCTCCAGCCTGACCACGGATGTACTGGCAGGTGTGTAGAGGCAAGTCAGGAAGGTCGGTGCGAATTTCGCCCGGCCTTTTTCTTTGTCCAATCATCATGCTTGTCACATTGACGCATGCGAGATCGTGCCGGTCCGCGAGGCTCAGCCGACCCTGAAACCGAGGCGCTTGCCGGTCAGCTTGGCGAGCTGCTGCAGGCGGCCTTCGAGCCGTTCGCCAATAAAAGCTTGGCAGGATTGCGGCACCTTGAGAACAATATCGACATCGCCATCGCAAGCTGCAGCAGGCACGAATTCAAGTTGGGGCACCATGCCCGGCATCGACGCCGAAAACAGATAGACAACCCGTAACATGCCGCCGAGCAGCTTAGCGTAATCGAGGTATTTCGGCCCGGCGATCGCCGCCAGCTCCGAGGAGATGCCATCATCATTGAGGCCTTCGAAACGGAAATAATTGGCGAGAGCAATATAGGCGCGGCCGCCGTGGCTGATTCCGGTAAATGTGCCATGGGCAATGATGTTGAGCGCCTGCGGTCCGCGGTAGTCGGGGTGGGCACGCCAGGATATATCAGCCAGCAAACAGGCAGCCTGACGATAACGGGCGTCTTCTTCGCTCTCGGCTACTCCGAACACCGGAAACATTCGGCCGGTCCATGTGGCAAGCTCACGGGCATGCTCGGGTGAACGGGCGCGCAGGATTGCGAGTTCTCCAGCCGCAGTCAGCAGCGGGTCGCGCGCGGCCTCGGCAGCTCCGAGCAAGGAGTACAGATAGCCCTCGCGCACGCCCAGCGCAGAGAAGCTGACCCTTGCCGCCTTCATGGTGATCAGCGTTTCCTGAAGCGCCACTGCGCCATAAGGCAACAGGCCGCGGCGGTTTCTGGAAATTGCCTTGATCGCATTGATCTTGGACTGCTTCATCGCCGCGACTTCGCCAAGGAACTCGATCGCCGGCTTGGCGTCAATTTCATAGGCCTGCATCATGTGCAGCGGATAACCGGTAATCTCCATGTGCAGCTTGGCGATGTTTCGCCAGGTGCCGCCAACCGCGTAAAAGGTGCGCCCGGCGCCACCCGGAAGCACTGTAGATTTCTTGAGAGATTGCCGGGCGATGGTTCGCGCTTTGGAAATCGATTCCCCAGACATCTCGGCCAGCCGCAGGCCGCCCAGCGGCAGAGTTTGCCCGCCTGAATGCATCGTGTCTTTGACATCGACAAGTTCAAGCGAGCCGCCACCCAGATCACCGGCAATGCCATCGGGCCGGTAATAGCCCGCGATAACGCCAAGAGCGGAGAAACGGGCTTCCTCCTCACCGGTCAGAAGACGAATTCGGCATCCCAGGATAGCTTCCGCCGCGGCAATGAAAGCAGCGCCGTTTTCGGCCTCCCGGGCAGCAGCGGTAGCCAGAACATGCATCTCGGAGGCGCGGGCCTGCTCGGACAGCGCACGGAACCGCGTCAGCGCGGCAAGCGCCCGCGCTATGCCGCTCTCGTCCATCTTCCCGGTCGCAACAAGGCCCTTGCCCAGTCCGCACAGGACTTTTTCGTTGAACAACACGGATGGTGCCCGGTTGAGCCCCTCGTAAATCACAAGGCGCACAGAGTTGGAGCCAATATCGATGACAGAAACGGGATGAATGCCCGGCAGCCGGCCTTGCGCTTCCGATTCCACCATGTCTAGGACGCTCTACGGTTAGGGCGACGCGTTCCGCACAAGCGAAGCGAGACCAGGAACAACAAACTCAGCGCCCTTATATATCGCATTAGCGAGAACTGAAACCCAGCAGAACCACCCCGGCGAGGGTTGTCCCGCATTGATACGCCCAATCCCCTCCGGTCTGACAGACCAGCCGGTGCCATCCGCCGAGGCAATGCCTCCCAGAGCTGCGAACACGATTTTGCGATATTCACAAGCCCTCTGACAGGCCGGCACCCATGCACCGAAACCAACAAATCAGCGTGTGCTGCGCGAAGCCCGGGCCAGCCGGTCAGCGATCAGTTTCGGGGCATTCGATTTCAGGGCTTCACCTCTGCCCGACAGGCTTGGATTGGTCATGAAATACACCTGTGCATTGAATGGTTCCTCATCGACGCCGGGTTCCACACGGCGTGACGTTCCATCAGGCAATATCTCGTAACTCTGCTGATTATCAATCATGTTACCCAACATGATCTGCAACAGAACCTGTTCATGCACAGTCTTGTTTACCAACGGCACCAGGGTTTCGACCCGGCGGTCGAGATTGCGCGGCATCAGATCGGCCGATCCGATATAGACCAGAGCTTCCGAGGACGGCAGGCCGTGGCCATTGCCGAAGCAATAGATCCGGCTGTGCTCGAGAAACCGGCCGACGATCGACTTGACGTGGATATGCTCGGAAAGCCCCGGAACCTGCGGCCTGAGGCAACAGATGCCGCGCACGACCAGATCAATTTCGACGCCCGCCTGACTGGCTCGGTACAACGCATCAATGATTTCAGGATCCACCAGCGAGTTCATTTTCATCCAGATCGCGGCAGGCCGCCCGGCCTTGGCGTGACAAATCTCGGCTTCAATGTTGTCGACAATCCGGGTGCGCAAATTGAGCGGCGAGACCGCCAGCCTGTTCAGATCCTCCGGCTCACCGTAGCCGGTGATGAAATTGAAAACATGGGCGGTATCGCGGGCAATGACCGGATCGCAGGTAAAGTAGGACAGATCGGTGTAAATCTTGGCGGTGATCGGATGATAGTTACCGGTACCCAGATGGCAGTAGGACACCAGCTTGCCTTCCTCGCGCCGCACGATCAGCGACATCTTGGCGTGGGTCTTGAGTTCAATGAACCCGAAAACGACCTGCACCCCGGCACGCTCGAGGTCCCGGGCCCAGCGGATGTTGGCTTCCTCGTCGAACCTGGCCTTGAGCTCGACCAGAGCCGTAACAGATTTGCCAGCTTCGGCCGCATCGACCAGCGCACGCACGATGGGGCTGTCGTTGGAGGTCCGGTAGAGCGTCTGCTTGATCGCCAGCACATCGGGATCTCGCGCCGCCTGGAACAGAAACTGGACTACAGCATCGAATGATTCGTACGGGTGATGAACGACCAGATCCTTTTCACGAATCGCGGCAAACGTATCGCCGGCGTGTTCACGGATGCGTTCGGGAAATCGAGCGTTGTAGGGTTCGAACTTGAGATCGTCGCGCGGCGCCTTGGTGATTTCAGACAGGGTGTTGAGCGCCAGCAACCCGGGCAGCACGGCAACGCGATTTTCCGGAACGTTGGTTTCGTGAACCACGAATTCACGCAGGCTTTGTGGCAATTCCGAATCGAACTCGATGCGGATCACCGAGCCGCGGCGGCGGCGCTTGAGTGCGCTTTCGAACAAACGGACCAGATCTTCGGCCTCTTCCTCGACCTCGATATCGGAATCGCGAATGATCCGGAACGTCCCCGAACCGCGAACCTCGTATCCGGGATACAGTGAGCTGATAAACAGGCTGACAACATCCTCAAGCGTGATGTAACGGATCGCACCATCGAGATCAGGCAAGCGCAAGAAGCGATCGAGCGCGACAGGCAAACGAATCAAAGCCGTCATCGGCTCGTTGGCAGCCTTGGAGGCCAGTTGCAGGCAGATGGAAAAGCCCAGATTGGGAATGAACGGAAACGGATGGGCGGGATCGATCGACAGTGGAGTCAGCACCGGGAAGATCGATTGCAGAAACTCGTTCTCAAGCCACTCCATATCGCCTTCGAGAAGAACAGAAGGACGAACGATATAGATATTTTCAGCCGCGAGATTCTGCTGCAAAATCGCCAGAGAGGCCTGTTGCTCGAGTTGCAACCCGTCGATTTCTTCGAGGATCTGGTCAAGCTGCTCATTCGGCGACAGGCCATCGGGCGAACGGTTGGTGATGCCTTCACGCACCTGACCTTCAAGCCCGGCAACGCGGACCATGAAAAACTCGTCCAGATTGGCCGCCGATATCGACAGAAAACGGACCCGCTCAAGCAGTGGATGGGCCACATTGAGGGTCTCTTCGAGCACCCGGCGATTGAACTGCAGCCAGGAAAACTCCCGGTTGATGAAACGTTTTGGACTGGTCAGCAGTTCCTCCAGCGAGATGTCCGAGGAGATCGGATCAATCCGCAGTTCACTTCCACCCGCACCTTCAAAATCGTCCATCATGCACTCCAACGCCCCGGTTCTGGAATTCACCGTTTATAGCACAAGAACGAAGGAACTATGACACTTCCGTGTCGCCTAATCCGCTGTCCAATTCAGCCAGCACCTCGGCTGCCAGGGCGCGGGTAATCTTCGATCCCCGTGCCATCGCGAGCTGATCAAGACGGGTAACGACCAGGCGGGCGGCAGCGAGCGAGCGCTCCATGCGCGCCACCAGCCAGACAATGATCTTGTCATCGACAACGATCTGACGGTCGGCGAACAACTTGACCATTACCTTGGCCAGCAGCTCTTCATCCGGTTCGGCGATTTCGACTACCGTCGCGGCCTTCAGCCGGGAAGCAAGATCCGGCAAGGTGACATGCCAGCCCGCAGGCCAGAGCCGGCTGGTGATCAGAAGCGCGCTGCCGTGCTCGCGGACCGCGTTGATGAGATGAAACAGCGCAGTTTCATCAAATCCGCTGTGATCGATGTCCTCCACAAGCACCGGGCCTTGAGCGGCAGTCTCAAGCACCATGGGGTCAGGCTTGCCGATGGTGACTTTCGTGGCACCAACCCGGTTGGCCCAGATGCTGGCAAGATGGGATTTCCCCGACCCGGTGGGGCCCGCCAGAATAACCACCGGCGAAGGCCAGTCGGGCCAGCGGTCGACAATCGCCACAGCCGCGTTCAAACGGTCGGATACGATCAGATCATCCCGGCCTGAAGCGGGATCATGACCAAATTCGAGCGGCAATTGCCGTGTGACTGGCGGTTTGGCCATCAATCACTCACGCCGTCGCTAGCGGAACCGGCTGCCTGCGGAACCGGGCGCTGGGTGCCGTGATAGAGATCGCTGTCGAGATAGCGCGAGATGGCAAAGCGAACCAGCACACCAACCGAAGCGGCGGCTGGCACCGCAATCAGCATGCCGACAAAGCCGAACAGCGCGCCGAAGGCGAACAGGGCGAACATCAGCCAGACCGGATGCAAACCGACCGACTTGCCGACCAGCCTTGGTTGCAGGATGTTGCCTTCGAAAAACTGGCCTACCGCGAAGACAGCAATCACCGCGCCGATCATCACGAAATCCGGCCAGAACTGGACAACTGCAACAACCAGAGCCAGCACCAGGCCAACCATCGAGCCGACATAGGGAATGAAGCTGATAATACCCGCGAAAAGACCAATCAGAAGACCGAAATTCAGTCCGATAATCGACAGCCCGACCGCGTATATCAAGCCGAGTATGATGCAGACACTGCCCTGCCCCCGCACGAACCCGGCTATGGTCGCGTTGATCTGCTTGGCAAGATAACGAACCGTGTCGACATGATCGCGCGGGATCCAGCTATCGACCTTCTCGACCATATTGTCCCAGTCGAGAAGCAGATAGAAGGCAACAACGGGGGTGACGACAAACAGGGCGGCGATATCGAGAAGCGCCATGCCGGAATTCCATATCTGCTGGAAGATGGTGCCGACCAGCCCAGCCCCCTCCTTCAGCAGTGCGGCAAAGCTCTCCTTGATCTGGCCGAGCTGGTCGCTGACCCAGCTGGGCAACAAATTGGATTCCGACATCAGAAGCGATTGAAGCTGGGTGATGTAACCCGGGATCCGGCCTCCCAGATCAGCCGCCTGTGTCACCAGAATAGGGATCAGGACCACCAGCAAGATTGCAAACAACGCGATAAAGGCGATTAGAATGGCGAGAGTGGCCATCAACCGCGAAAAGCCGCGACGTTCAAACCAGTCAGCCACCGGATCAAGGAAATAAGCCAGCGCCATGCCCGCGATAAAGGGCAGCAGGATGGAGCGGAACACCATCAAAAAGACAGTGAACACTCCCATCGCCAACAGCCAGAAGAAGATTTGCCGCCGAAGCGCCGCCCGGTCTACGTGAGTGGTCATGATCACCTCGCTTGCGGGCCCGCTTCAGCCGGCCACTGTCTGCCACATATCAATCGGCTTCTTCCACGCCAGCCATATGCCTGAGCCAAGTGACGAGATAGGCGCTCGCGGAAGCGATGGTCAAGCCCGCGACGGCATAGATCATCCATCCGACAAGACCGTCAAGGTGTGCAAATCCGGCCAAGTCCGCGAGCACCAGAATCAGCAAAATGATCTGGAACATGGTGTTGGCCTTGGACACCAGCAAGGGGCGCATTTCAACGGGATGATCCATCAGGCTGGACAACACCACTGCCCCGACGATCAGCGCATCGCGGGACACGGCGAGAATGACCAGCCAACTGGGCAACACTTCGAGCCATCCGAGCATGACGAAAACACTGACCAGCAGAAGTTTATCGGCGATCGGATCGAGCCAGGCTCCGAGCTCGGATTTCTGATTAAAATGGCGGGCAATGAAGCCGTCCAGTCCATCAGATACACCCGCCAGCAGGAACAACACGAAAGCCGTCAGCATCTCACCATGGATCATCGCAAAAACGACGAACGGAACCATAATGAACCGGGCAATGGTGATGAAATTGGGCAACGTCATAAGAGACAGCCTATCCTGAGTGGTTCCGATATGGCGATGGCGCAGCATTTTTCCAATGGTTTGGAGCAGGAATAGCACGTTCAAGCGCGGTTTTCCCGACGTTTGTGGCACAGCAACCCAAGCTCCGGCTTGCGGAATTGCCCACAAAATGCCATCCCCCGAGCATACGAAGCTCCATTGAAACACTAGGAGGGGAGGCCAAGATGGCGGATCCGAAAAATGGCCTCACCTATGCCCAGGCGGGCGTCGACATTGATGCCGGCAACGAGATGGTCAACCGTATCAAGCCGCTGGTTCGCTCGACACGGCGCCCCGGCGCGGATGGCGAGATCGGTGGCTTCGGCGGATTGTTCGATCTGAAAGCGGCAGGATTTACCGATCCGGTGCTGGTGGCCGCCAATGACGGCGTCGGCACCAAGCTGAAAGTGGCAATCGAAGCCGGGATCCACGACACGGTCGGCATCGATCTGGTCGCCATGTGCGTCAATGATCTGGTTGTCCAGGGTGCCGAACCGTTGTTCTTTCTGGATTACTTCGCGACCGGCAAGCTCGATCCCGAACAGGGTGTTGCGATTGTAGCTGGCATTGCGCAAGGCTGCCTGCAGGCCGGATGCGCACTGATCGGCGGAGAAACCGCTGAAATGCCGGGCATGTACCGCGATGGCGATTACGATCTGGCCGGGTTTGCGGTCGGTGCTGCCGAACGCGGGCAGCTGCTGCCAACGGGTACCCTTTCGGAAGGGGATGTGGTTTTGGGCCTCGCCTCCTCCGGCGTTCATTCCAATGGCTACTCGCTGGTGCGGCGGATAGTCGAGATGAGCGGGCTTGATTACAGCGCGCCGGCACCGTTCGATCCATCAAAAAGCCTTGGCGCCGCGCTGCTGGAACCAACCCGGATCTACGTCAAAGCGCTGCTTGCGGCGATCAGGGAAACCGGTGCGATCCATGCGCTGGCCCACATTACAGGTGGTGGATTTCCGGAAAACCTGCCCCGTGTTCTGCCCGAGGGCCTTGCTGCCGAGATTGAGCTGGACGCCATCAAGCCGCCCCCGGTTTTTTCATGGCTGGCCAAAACCGGGGGCGTTGCGCCGGAAGAAATGTTGCGCACCTTCAATTGCGGCGTCGGCATGATCGTGGTTACCGCGGAGGCAGAAGCCGTCCGCGTTCAGAGTGCGCTGGAAGCCCAGGGTGAAAGCGTGATCAGGCTCGGAAAACTGACGCGACGCACTGACAATGGACCGGGTGTTGTCTACAAGGGAACACTGGGACTGTGAGCGACAAGCAGAAGGTTCCTGTTGCGGTATTGATCTCGGGACGGGGATCAAACATGGGCGCACTGATCGCTGCCTCGCTGCACGGGGATTTTCCGGCCAAAATCGTTTCGGTGATTTCCGACAAACCGGACGCCAAAGGTCTCGAACACGCCCGCGAGTTTGGCATCGAGGCGCTGGCGATCCCGCGCGCCGATTATGCCAACAAGGCCGATCATGAGGCTGCCGTGATGACGGCCCTTGATGCTTCCGGAGCCAAGATCATCGCGCTTGCTGGCTATATGCGGCTGCTCTCGGGCGAGTTCGTTCGCCACTATGCAGGCCGGATGATCAACATCCATCCGTCGCTGCTTCCGGCGTTTCCGGGTCTGGCGACGCATGAGCGCGCGCTTGCGGCCGGGTGCCGGGTGCATGGCTGCACCGTCCACTTCGTTACCGAAGGGATGGATGAAGGCCCAATTATTGAGCAGGAAGCAGTGCGCATTGAACGTGGCGATACGCCCGATGCCCTTGCCGCCCGCGTACTGGAAGCCGAACACCGGATTTATCCTGCCGCCCTGGCTATGCTGGCGCGCGGCGAAGTTCGCATGAGCGGCGACGGGCGGACCCAGTTCAGCAGCTGACAGGGAGTTTCAAATTCAAACAACATTATCTTTATCCGCAACGACCGTATAGGACTGGACCCGCGTGCATCCGCCTGTATTTTTAGCGGGTAGCACTGGGGATTAGGCCGGGCGCGGCTGTTTTTGACCGCCCGGATGGGAGACATTATGCCATCACTTTACGGACTGCTCGGCAAGGCCATCAAGAATGGCCGCCTGACCATGACCGACGCCAAAGGCGTCGTGCACAATTTTGGCGGCAAGGAACCTGGTCCGGAAGCCGCGATCCGTTTCACCAACAAAGCGGCCGAGTGGAAGATCTTCCTCAATCCCGAACTCAATGCCGCTGAAGCCTATATGGATGGCGGACTGGTCATGGACAGCGGTAGCATCCATGATCTGATCAAGGTGTTTTACGCCAACAAACGGCACTTCGATCTCTCGCCCAGCCAGATTTTCTGGCGCGGACTGTCACGCAAGATCCGCCGATTTCACCAGAACAACGTGCTGAGCAGATCACGCGCCAACGTCAAGGCGCACTATGACATTGGCGAAGACCTCTACAAGCTGTTCCTTGATCGTGACATGCAGTATTCCTGCGCCTATTTCCCCGAAGGCACGGAAACAATTGAACAGGCGCAAACGGCGAAAAAGCGCCATATCGCTGCCAAACTCAATCTCAAGGACGGGCAGAAGGTTCTCGATATCGGCTGCGGCTGGGGTGGTATGGCTCTCTATCTCGCCCATGTCGCCGACGTCGAAGTCTTGGGTGTGACGTTGTCGGAACGGCAGCTGACCGTCGCCCGCCGCCGGGCGGAAATCCTTGGCGTCAGCGACAGGGTCAAATTCGAACTCATCGACTACCGGGAAGTTCAGGGCAAATTTGACCGCGTTGTGTCGGTCGGCATGCTCGAGCACGTTGGCGTGCAGTATCTGGCGCCCTATTTCATGACCGTTCGCGACAGGCTGACGGAAGATGGGGTAGCGCTGATCCACTCGATTTCCACCAAGGCGCCTCCCGGCGTGACCGGACCGTTCATCCGCAAATACATTTTTCCAGGTGGGTACGCGCCGTCACTGTCCGAAACGGTCGAGGCGATTGAGCCGACCGGGCTGTGGCTGCTCGATTGCGAAATCTGGCGCTGTCACTACGGCTATACCTTGCAGCACTGGCGCAAACGGTTTCTCGACAACCGGGACGAGGCAGTCAAAATCATGGGCGAGCGTTTCTGCCGGATGTGGGAACTCTATCTGTCGATCGCCGAATGCGTCTTCCTGCAAGGCTCGAGCAATGTCTTTCAGCTGCAGATCGGCCGAGAGCGCGATGGCGTCCCGATCACGCGGGACTATATCGGCGCAGAAGAAGCGCGTATCGCCGAACGCGAGACTGAATTTCTCGAGCGGGTGACGGCAAGCGCAAGCCAGGCGCTGGAGGAGTAATCCAGAGGCATTGCGCTCCCCGGATTTCAAGGCTCATGAGACCGTGAACTGACCCATCATACCGGCATCCTCGTGTTCGAGGATGTGGCAGTGGAACATGAACGGCTTGTCGCGGCTGGCGGGGTGGTCGAAGCGCATGATGATTTCGGTCTCATCGGTGACCAGCACCGTGTCTTTCCAACCTGTATTCTCAGGCCGCGGCGGCGCGCCATTTTCGCTGACGACCCTGAACAAGGCTCCATGCACATGAAAGGGATGGGCAATCATCGTGCTGCGAACAAACCAGCGTTCGGCGGAGCCAAGCTCGACCTCGAGATCAATCCGGTCCATGGCAAAGGGGCGCTGGTTGATCGCAAATCCGCCACCACCCATCATCATGCCGCCCATTCCCATATCGAGGGAAATCTGACGTGTGCGTATTTCCGTGCCTGCAAGGTCCTCTAGTTCGGGACCAAATTTTTCCGGGAGCTTGGTGATCCGCACGGGCATCGTGTCGTCGACGCCGAATTCCACAACACCGAATGGCTGTTCAATGCCGCTCATCAGCACCGGGGCTCCGCTGCCAGAGAAATCTACAAGGATTTCGGCCCGCTCGCCGGGAGCGAGGCTCAATACCGTCAAAGTGACAGGGGCGGGCAAAAACCCTCCATCGGTCGCAATCAGGTGCATTAGCCGTCCATCATCGAAAGACAGTGTATAGCTGCGCGCATTGGAGCCGTTGAGCAGACGCAAGCGGACAATTCCCTTTGGCACTGCCGCCACCGCACCGGTCTGGCCGTTGACCAGCATGCGGTTGCCCATGAAGCCGTGCATCACATCCATCATCGACGGGTCATAGACCATGCGCCCTGACTGATCGAACCGGCGGTCCTGAAGCACAAGTGTCAGGTCATCGACACCATAATCGACCGGCAAGCCGCGCTCTGCGTCGCGGCCGTCTGTCACATGGATCACCCCTGCGAGCCCGCTATAAACCTGTTCCGCTGTTCGTCCATGGATATGGGAGTGATACCACGCCGTTGCCGGTTGTTGGGCAATGTTCATATCCGGCGTCCAGCGCTGCCCCGGCCGGATCGGAAGGTGAGGACCACCATCATGATCGCCGGGTACAAGCAAGCCATGCCAATGAACGCTGATCGCTTCTGACAGCGTGTTCTCCACTTCCGCGGCGAGCGGGCCGTTCTGCATGATGATCGTCGGGCCAAGGTAGTCCTGACTGAAACCGGCGGTCGCGGTCGCGGGACCGCCCGGCAGGCTGATGCGCCCTGCCCTTGCCGACAAGGGAAGGCGCCCTGTCTGACGTGTATCGAGCAGCGGCGGCATTTCGAGGCGTGGACGGGACGCTGCATTGGCGAAGCGCCCGCCCAATCCAAATCCAGCCGGCATAATGGCAAGGGCGGCGGCGGCAGATGTTAAAAACCGGCGTCTGTTCATAAAAGACCTTCTTTCATAAATCTTCCAACCGCACCCCTCGGTTGGTTTCGAGAGGTATTTCAGGACTATGCGACCGGCAGGCGCGTTGAAAAAACTGCCGCCTACCGGCCAAGCCAGTCTTGCGGAGGCAATGATCCAGTGCCCGCCGGCAACCAGGCACCATAGTGTCAGTCAGAAAGCCTGGCCTTGCGCTCATCAAATTCCGTGGAGTCGATCTCGCCCTTGGCATAACGCTCCTTTAGCATAGCCAAGGCGCGGCCCTCGGCCTGACCTGCGCCGGACAGAGGGCCGAGTCCGCCAAAATGGCGCATGAGATAGACAACGCCCAAAACAATTCCAACAAGCACGAGAATCATGAAGATCGGACCGAGCACCATGCCAAAACCTCCCCATTGATCGCCGCCCCACATCATTCCAGGGCCATGGTAGTACGGCATGTTTCTGCCGGGAATTTCGCCAACCTGGGCCAGAGCCGATCCGGTCACAGCCAAGCTCGTGGCTGCAAAACCGGTCATGCGTGCAATTCCAAATCTATCCATTGCAATCTCCCTTTCCAGCAAGGCAGGGGTGCCCCGGTGGTGGTGAGATGGTACTCCCGGTTTCGCGGCAAGCGTATTGATCCATGTCATTCTCACGGACTTGTGACCAGAGCACCGATGGGGTTTTCCTTTGTCAGCGAGTTTCCTAAGGCGCCACTCGGAAGCCGGGTTGGATTAATCCTTCATTTGTTCAGCTTGCGTCAGGATAAGAAGCCTTCAAGCGATCTTCGAGCAGGCGCAGAGCGTCATCCGGACAGGCGCAAAACGCGTCCTGGGCCATATTCATTGAATCGCCTTCGCAGTATTCGGCAATCACCGCTTCCGGCGTCACCTCTCCGGAAAGGACACGCGCTTCCAGTTCTGTCACATCAAGTTCGGCAGCGAACACCAAGCTGGAAACACAGGCCCCTGAACACGCCAGCGCCAGAATCGTTCTCACCGCGGCGTGTCCATAATCGTTTGCATCGCCTTGTCAGCCATGAAACGCAGCCCGCTGCGGCTCGCATTGTTGAAATAGATAAAGCGGGTGAAAGGGTTTCGATTGTAGGGATAGACATCGTTCTTGAGGTTGAGCTCAATGACGAGTCGGGCACCCGGAAGGGCCTGCGCCTGCATCACGTGAAGCAAGCCCATCTTGGGATGCGGGCAGATTTCGTAGGGCGTTCCGTCGGACGCGACAATATCAAAATGCGTGTGGCCGCCCTCGACATGGTCCGATACGTATCCGCGCGTTTTCTGTAAATAGGCAGCATGCTCAAGCACTTCGACAACACTGAATTGTCCAGCATGGCTTGGGGAGCAGTACATCACTGCGATGACCGCGAAACCGCAAATTTGTTTCCAAATCACAGGCCGATACCACCCCTTTGAACGAAACAACTACCAATTGTAGTTTGCGCTCCCCTCAAGTGTCAATTGGTCTTTGGAGGACGAAGGCCCGGGCCGCGAACGGCCCTGGCTCAATTCGTACTTGATGCCGCTGGCAATGCGGACCGATCAGGCAAGCTCGGGCGTGATGCTGAGCGTGCCGGAGGTGGCGTGCGAGTAAGGGCAGACCTTGTGGCCGCCGGCAATTAGGTCTTCGGCAACGGATTTTTCAATACCCGGCAAATCGACCTTGATCTTGACGTCGAGGCCAAAGCCCATGTCTTCGCGCGGACCGATGCCGACCGTGACAGTCACATTTGCATCATCGGGAACCTTCACTTTTTTCTGACCGGCATAGAATTTAAGCGCGCCGAGGAAGCAAGCCGCATACCCTGTGGCGAAAAGCTGTTCCGGGTTCACGCCGCCGCCGGGACCGCCCATTTCGGTCGGAACAGCCAGATTGACATCCACTGCCCCGTCATGGGTTTTCGAGTGACCATCCCGGCCGCCAGTGGCGGTGGCGGACGCGCTGTAGACAATCTTTGTCGGCATGATGTTAATTCCTTTGTTTGCGATTTAATCGTGTGCGATATATATGATCGTATTTCGGATGATGCAAGTCATTGCGCAGGAGAAGTGTGCAAAATAGATTGGGCGCACAGGAGAACGACACATGGCCGATGGAATATTGCCGGACGGTTTCAGCCTGAAGCCAGAATCCATGCTGTGCTTTGATATCTACGCGACCCATCATGCTATCGGACAGGTCTATCAGCCTTTGTTGTCCGGACTTGGGCTGACCTATCCACAATATCTGGTCATGGTGGTGTTATGGGAACGTGACGCCGTGACAGTGGGAGACATCTGCACCCGGCTGGATCTTGCTTCCTCCACCCTCACCCCGCTGATCAAGCGGCTTGAAAGCCAGGGAATGCTGTCGCGCAAACGCGACGCGGCTGACGAACGCAAGGTTAGGGTCCACCTGACGCCGGACGGACAGCAGCTTCAAAGCCGGGCCGACCATGTTTCGGCCTGCGTCGCGCAAGCCTTTGGATTGTCGACCCAGGAGTTTTGGGAGCTGCATGACATGCTGGGCAAAATTCGCAAATCGATGAAAGCGTCCGCACGCCCCGAAATGGCGTAAGGCGAGTCACGTATTGGATTGACCGGTCATTGCCGCCACGTCGATGATAGATTGCCCAAAGCGCTAGGCTTTCCGCACCCACACCCGTGTGTCATGGAACGCAGCGCCGCCATAGGGCGCACAGGAATCGGCGCCGGTGAGCGTGTTGATCCCCTCGCCGCCTTCGAAGGCTGAATTGGGCCAAAGGCCTTCATGGATCACCACACCGCGGCGCTGGCCCGCATCGAGTTTGGCAGGCATGGCAAGATCGCCCCGAAAATTGCCGAGCCGCACCTTGTCACCATCGGCGATTCCGAGATCATGCGCATCATCGGGATGGATCAGCAGTTCCGGCCGCTTTTCCTTGGCTTTTGAAGATGGTGTCTCGGAAAATGTCGAATTGAGGAACGAGCGTGCCGGCGATGTCGCAAGCCGAAACGGATGATCGGTGTCAGCGCTCTCGATCAGGTCGACGTGATCAGGAAACTCAGGTAACTGATCCACCGGTCCCTGTGGGCCCATTCGCCTGGGCGGCTTGTTGGCTGCCGGTGTGCCGGTCCAGTCAGGCCGGAAGCGATATTTTCCGTCCCTGTGGCCAAAGCCGGTGAGAAAATGTGCGGATTCGAAGTCAACCTGCACATCGGCCCATTTGTCAGCCTTGAAGCTGTCAAAATCGCCCAGGCCGCGCTTTTTGAGCATGATGTCGATATGCTGGCGCTCGGTCAGGCCGAAACCTTCCCGGTCACCGACGCCGAGGCGTTTGCCGAGTTCCTCGATAACGTAATGGTTGGGCTTGGGGCCTTTGGGCGGTTCAACCAGTTTCGGCCCGAGAGTGATGTGCTGATTGCCGCCACCACGATAGATGTCATCGTGCTCGAGAAACATGGTGGCGGGCAGCACCACATCGGCATATTTCGCCGTGTCGGTCATGAACTGCTCGTGTACTGCAAGGAACAGATCCTCGCGTTTGAAGCCTTCGATGACCTTTCGCTGCTCGGGCGTGACATTGGCAGGGTTGGTGTTCTGGATCAGCATGGCAGTGACAGGCGGGCCGCCATTCAATGCTTCGGCCTCCCCGGTCAGGATCCGGCCGATCCTGGATTGATCAAGCCAGCGCAGACCCGGATCAGAATATTTGCGGCCTTCAAGCAGCGATTTGTCGAGCTTGAACAGATCCGAATTGGAATGAAATGCGCCACCGCCTTCATATTGAAAGCTGCCGGTGACAACGGCCAGCGACAGCGCCGCATGCATGTTGACCGCGCCATTGCGCTGCCGGGTGAAGCCGTAGCCCAGCCGGAAAAAGCTGCGTTTGGTGGTCCCCACCAGCCGTGCGAAGGCTTCGATCTCGGCCACAGGCACGCCGCAAATCGCTTGGGCCCACTCAGGGGTACGGCTCTTCAGATGTGATTCAAGACCCGCCGGGTCGTCGCTGTATTTGTTGAGATAATCACGGTCGGCCAGGCCCTCACGAAACAGCACATGCATCACCGCGCAGGCGAAGGCCCCATCGGTGCCGGGCTTCAAGAGCACCTTGATGTCGGCCTGTTTCATTGTCGGGGTGTCGTAGATGTCGATGACCACGATCTTGGCGCCGCGTTGCTTGCGGGCTCGCATGGCGTGGGTCATGACATTGACCTGGGTAGAGACCGCATTGGTGCCCCAGATCACGACGCAATCGGATTTCGCCATCTCTCGCGGATCAGACCCACGCAGCGCACCGGCTCCCATGGTGAACCCGGTCCAGGCCAGATTGGTGCAATAGCTGTCGAACTGGTTGGAATAGCGCTTGGCGTGCCGCAGCCGGTGGATGCCGTCGCGCTGCACCAGCCCCATAGTTCCGGCGTAGTAATTGAGCCAGACGGTTTCCGAACCGAACTTTTCTTCCGCCCGGTCAAACTTTTCGGCAATCAGATCGAGTGCGGCGTCAAAGCTTGCCTCTTTCCACTGCCCCTCGCCCTTGGCGCCTGAGCGAATCAACGGCTTGAGCAACCGGTCGGGATGATTGATTCGCTCGGCATAACGCGCCACCTTGGCGCAGATGACGCCGGCGGTGTAGCTGTTGGCCGCATCACCACGCACCCGGCCGATGCGATTGTGTGACAACAGCTCGACTTCCAGCGCGCAGGTCGATGGGCAATCATGCGGACAAGCGGAATGGCCGATGGTCGTTACCGCACCTGAATCAAGAGGGGCGGATTCAATGGGGGTCGCGTCGTTCATGCTTTCTCTATAAGAGAATTCACAACGCAGCGCCACGCCGCTCTAGGCTGCATCAGATCAATTCAGGGACGCATCACTCCAGACGATGAATTACCGTCACACCTATCATGCGGGCAATTTCGCCGATGTGCTCAAGCACGCGGTACTGGCCCAGATCATCACCTATCTGAAGCGCAAGGACCATGCGTTCCGGGTCATTGATACCCATGCGGGCATCGGGACCTACGACCTTTCCTCAAACGAGGCGCAAAAGACCGGCGAATGGCGCGAAGGTATCGGCCGTTTGACCAAGGCAAAGCTGTCGCCTGAGCTGAAGACGTTTCTGGCACCATGGCTTGAGGCCGTTCAGACACTCAATCCGGATGGCGGTATCCGCCACTATCCCGGATCGCCGAAGCTCGCCCGGCTGGTGATGCGCAAGCAGGACCGGCTGACGGCAATCGAGCTGCATCAGGAAGACGTCCAACGGCTCAGAAGCGTTTTCGATGGCGATTACCAGGTGCGGGTGATCGAGCTTGACGGATGGCTCTCTCTTGGCGCGCACCTGCCGCCGAAGGAAAAGCGCGGTCTGGTGCTGGTTGATCCGCCGTTCGAGGAGGATGGCGAATATGACCGCATGATCGACGGTCTGGCGCGTGCCACGCGGCGGTTTCCGGGTGGTACCTATATGTTGTGGCATCCGATCAAGGCCGACAGCCCGCTCGCAGCCTTTGATAAAAAGCTGATCGCGCTTGGAAGGCCGCGCACGCTATCGGTGCGCATGCTGTCACGCAGCAACAAAACCGCGCCGGGCTTGAACGGGTCAGGACTGGTGATCGTCAATCCACCCTTCACGCTCGAAGCCGAACTGAAACAGGTGCTGCCCGAACTGGCCCGCCTGCTGGCACAAGGTCCGGGGGCTGTATCGGACGTTAAGATGCTTGTTGGCGAGAACTGACGTGGTTGCGGCTTGCCGCCTTCTGGCTTGCCCAATGGTGGTGGCACACTTTATACCATGACTCGCTTCCTGCTTGGAGAACGACCGGTCATGACCATGAAAAGCCTGATAATCGCAATCACTGCAACGCTTGGTGTTTCGCTATTGAGTTTTGCAAGTCCTGCGGCGGCCTTCAGCGGCGGCAATTTCCCCGCTTGTGATGCGCCGCGGGTGCTGTCCCACATCCAGAACCGGTTTGGGTGGGCCGACCGCCACGTGCTTAAACGCGGTCTTGCGATCGAGACGATAGATCGCGTTCACAGCAACCGCAGCCACACCGGTAACCAGTATTGGTCGATCCCACGGCTCTACTGCCATGGCACTGCCTATATGAACGACGGTCACAAACGCCAGATCTGGTGGCTGATCGAAGGCGGCATGGGTTTTGTCGGGTTGGGGGACAATCTGGAATACTGCGTCTCCGGGCTAGACCCGCTCAAAATTCACGGCGCCTGGTGCAGATCGGTTCGCTGACCAAGCCGTGACCAAAGCCAATTTGCTCAGGATCCTGCTGGCTTTTCCGGTGCTGGCGCTTGCTGCGGCCTGCTCCGACGAGGGTGCACCGCCTGCGCGGGCTCAAACAAGCCAGACGGCTTCCGCCCCCAGCGACGTGCCACTGGGATCCGGGTTTGATTTCTATGTCCTGGCCTTGTCCTGGTCGCCTTCCTATTGCCTGGTAGAAGGCGAGCGGGCCAACCAGCAGCAATGCGCCGAAGACCGCGACCTGGGTTTTGTGGTGCATGGTCTCTGGCCACAATATGAATCCGGTTACCCGGAGTTCTGCCCATCTCGCGAACCCGACCGGGTGCCTTCCCGTCTGGGCCGCGACTATCTGGATATCGTGCCTTCGATGGGGCTTATCGGTCATCAATGGCGCAAGCACGGATCTTGCTCGGGGCTTTCCCAGGAGAACTATTTGAATGCGCTGCGAGCCGGCCGCGAACGGGTGAACGTGCCAGCGGAGTTTGCGCCTGAGAAACTGCCTGCGGAAATCGACGCGTTCGAGGCTGAAAATGCTTTCATCACCGCCAATCCCGGCATGAAGCGGGACGGAATCGCCATCCGATGCGAGCGCGGCCTTTTGCGCGAAGTCCGCATCTGCATGACGCCGTCACTTGAGTATCGCAGCTGCGGCGAGATTGACCGCGCTGGCTGCACGATCAAGAACCTGGAAATTCCCGAGCCAGACTGAGTGCAGCTGGCCAATTTTCACCCAAGAAGAGAAGACCACTATGAAAATTCTCTATTCGCCTGCCTCCCCCTACTCGGCCAAGGTCCGAATGGCTGCCAAGTTCGCCGGTCTCGATGCCGAAGCCGTACTCACCGACACAAATGTGGCGCCGGCTGAACTGGTTGACAACAATCCGCTCGGCAAAATTCCGACCCTAATCACCGATGAGGGCCAGGCCATCTATGACAGCCGCGCCATCATGCAGTTTCTCGACCGTGCCGGCGGCAAGCGGATCTTTCCGCGCAACGCCGCCAAGCGGACGGAAGCCGAAGTCATGGAAGCCTTGTGCGACGGTATTTGCGACTGCCTGCTGGCGATCATGTATGAGCGCCGTTTCCGTCCGGCGGAGATCGTGCATCAGGAATGGATCGACAAACAGTGGATCAAGGCGACGCGCGCACTGGATTATCTTGAAAACAATCTGCCACGGATTACCAAAGCGCCGAATGGCGGGCATTTCGCAGCTGCCGCCATGCTCGGCTATCTCGGCTTGCGGTTTTCCGGCCAATGGGAGCGCGGGCGGCCAAAGCTCAAGCGCTGGAGCACCAAATTCGCCACCAGCTTCCCCGAACTCGATGCAATGTTGCCAAAAGCGTGACACCGCGGCCGGATAAAGAGGTCGGGATCGCCCACATCTTTGCTGCCGCTCGCTATTCGCTGGGCGGCGTCAAACGGCTGTGGGGCGAAGCCGCCTTCCGGCACGAGACATTGGCATTTGTGCTGATCACAGGGATATTCCTGCTCACCGGAGCCCCTTTGTGGGGCTATGTCGGCGCGACCTTGCTTTATTTGCTGACCGCGTCGATCGAGGCGCTGAATACGGCGGTCGAAGAAATCACCGACCACGCGTCTCCCGATTATTCCGAGATGGCCAAGCACGCCAAGGACCTGGGGTCCTTCGCGGTGTTCTGCCTGCTGCTGGCCAATGCGGTCTGGGCACTATTTGTGCTCTGGACACACTGGATGCTTGTCGCTTCCTGACGCAGGCGACATTGACATGAATATTCCTCGTGCCGCGAACTCTGACCGCTTTGTGCAGGCCGACGGAAAATCGGCATCGCAGCTGGTAGCATTTTCCTGTTCGCGCATTACCTGTTGAAAGAGCCACTGTTTAAACTTCAGACAATCGGAACCATCATGACAGAGCAAAGCCAACCGCTACGGATCGACATCATTTCGGACGTCGTCTGCCCATGGTGCATCGTCGGCTACCGCCAGCTGACTGAAGCGCTAGATGCCACCGGCACCGCGCATGAAATCCATTGGCATCCGTTTGAGCTCAACCCGGAAATGCCCGCTGAGGGCCAAAACCTCGGAGAGCACATCGCTGAGAAATACGGCAGCACACGCGAGCAATCGCTTGAAAGCCGCGCCCGTCTGACAAATCTCGGCAAAGAATTGGGGTTCGAATTCAATTTCGCCGATGACATGCGGATGCACAACACCTTCAACGCCCATCAGCTGATCCAGTGGGCCAACAGCCAAAACCTCGGCAATGCGCTGGAGCAAGCTCTGTTCTCGGCCCACTTCACTGATCGACGGGACCTGTCGGATATTGAAGTCCTGGTGGACATCGCCCGGGAATCCGGCCTTGATGCGAATGAGGCAAAGGCGGTGCTTGAAGACCAGCGTTATGCACAGGACGTGCGGAAGATGGAAAGTTTTTGGGTGCAGCAAGGCATAAGTGGCGTGCCGGCTATCGTTTTTGACCGCAAGCACCTCGTTACCGGCGCCCAGGGAACAGAGAACTACACCAGCATTCTCAATCAGCTTGCCGGAGCGGACGCCTGACGTCACCCTGGATCTGCTGCAAGACCCTGCGATAGAAACCAAAAAGCCCGGACGATCACTCGTCCGGGCTTTTCGTATTCTCTGGTTCTGACAGATCAGAACTTCATGCCGATACCGACGCGAACCGAATGATCGTCAAAGCCCGACGACACATTGGTGCCGCCAAGATTGTAGTTCTTCGACTGGTAATCGGTGTAGCGGTACTCGATACGGGTGGTGATCTTGTCAGTCAGGAACGCTTCCGCGCCCGCACCGACGGTCCAGCCGACGTGAGTGTTGCTATCCGAGCCTGCAGCATTCGACAGTTTCGCCTTGGTGGCTGCGACACCGCCGGTCGCGTAGACCAGGAACGGATTGATATCCATACCCATGCGAGCGCGCACGGAGCCGTTGAAGCCCTGTTTTCCGGTCAACCCACCTGCAGAGAAGTCTGCACCCGAGTAGCCGACATCAGCTTCCGCACCATAGACAATGTTGTCGCTCTGCCAGTTGTAACCGCCATAGACGCCACCGCCGAAACCATTTGCATTCTGAGTGGGAGCAGCGCTGAACTCGCCCCATTTGTACTCGCCATAGCCGCCGAGATAACCGCCGGACCACAGATAGGCCTGCGGTGCAACATCCGCCATAGGCGGCTCAGGTGGCTGCTCTACGATAGCGTCCGCGGCCAGCACGGGGCCAGCGAGCGGCATGGAAAGGGCTGCGGCCAGCAGTGCCAGTTTACGAATACGCATGTCATTCTCCTTGTTTTTCGGGCCCGACACGAAACTGCGGGCCTTTACCGCCGGCTGCATTGGGATGCATGCCTCCGACGCCTTGCAAGATGGAGATCGAATGCGGCGGCCTAGAAGCAGGAATGTGGAAACACCGCGGCAGAAAAAGGGCGACCATGGCTGTTGCTTTCTGGCAACATTTTTGCCGTTGCCGACCCCATGAATCCATTGCGAATGAGAGCCCACCGCCTATATGGAGTTGGTACCCCTTGAAACCGTGAGCATTGATTCCAAAGCATGTTGAGCATTTTAACCCTGATCGCGGGACTGATTGTCCTTGTCTTTGCCGGTGACTATCTGGTTCGGGGCGCTGTCGGCCTTGCCGAGAAACTGTCAATTGACCCGCTGATCATCGGCCTGACAATTGTGGCATTTGGAACCTCTGCCCCGGAACTTTTTGTCTCGCTGCAGGCAGCCTTCGACGGTGTCTCGGGAATCGCGCTTGGCAACGTGGTTGGATCCAACATCGCCAATGTGCTTATGGTGCTCGGCGCTCCGGCGATGCTGATGACCATCAATTGCCGCGAAAACGGGCTTGCCGTGTCGCTGGCGGTGATGATCATCATGACGCTGACCTTGATGGTGATGATGTGGTTCGGGCCGCTGAGCCGGATCGACGGTGCGATTCTGCTCGTCATGATCGGCGCCTACCTTGGATGGCAGATCAAGGCCGCGCGTGAATGCGAAATGGTGTCTGTACCTGACTACCATGACGAAGTTGCGGACTTGCCGCAGCAAAGCTGGAAGACCACGGCGTTCATCGTTGGCGGTTTGATCGGTCTGCCCATCGGGGCGTGGCTGACGGTTGATGGCGCGTCCCACATAGCGCGCATGCTTGGCGCTTCGGAAACTGCAATCGGGCTGACCATTGTGGCGATTGGCACCTCGCTGCCTGAACTGGTTACCTCGATGATGGCCGCGTGGCGCAAATCAGGCGCTGTCGCTATCGGCAATGTGGTCGGCTCCAACATTTTCAATATCGGCCTGATCCTCGGCGGCACCTCGGTGATCCTGCCGCTTGATGTGGATCCGCGCATCGTCTCGATCGATATGTGGATGATGCTTGCCGCCAGCCTGCTGGTGGTGGCGCTGGCACATTGGAACGTGCCGATCAAAAAGCTTGGCGGCATAGCTATGCTTGTGGTTTTCTCGGCCTATATCATCTCTGTATTCTGAGATTGAAGATTGCCATCCAGGCGCAGCAGAACGGACCGGGAAACCACATGACATCTTCCAAGGGGACAGTTCTTGTGACCGGCGCCGCCCGGCGCGTCGGAAAGGCGATGGCGCTGGATCTGGCCGCACACGGCTACCAGATTGCCATTCACGCCAACCGAAGCGGTGCGGAAGCCGAAGCGGTAGCCGGCTTCATCCGGGATGCGGGCGGTGTGGCGGAAGTGTTTCTGGCCGATCTGTCTGACGGCAAGGCCGTTCGGGAGCTTTACGGCCAGGTGACCAAACGCCTGCGCGCGCCTGACATCATCGTCAATAACGCTTCGGTATTCGAGGATGATGATGTCCGCGACTTTGATGATGAGCTGTTCGACAAGCACTTCGCCATCCACCTGAAGGCCCCGGCGATCCTTGCCGATGCGATGGCAAGCAACCTCATGGAAGATCGCGAAGGATTGATCGTCAACATCATTGACCAGCGGGTGTGGAAACTGACACCGCGGTTTTTCTCCTACACGCTGTCAAAATCAGCACTCTGGACAGCAACCCAGACCATGGCCCAGGCACTGGCGCCGCGCATTCGGGTCAATGCCATCGGGCCCGGTCCGACGCTCGCCAATGAACGGCAGAATCCCGATGATTTTGCCCGGCAGGCAGCGGCGGTTCCACTCGGACATGGACCGGAGCTCACTGAGTTCGGCGCCACCATCCGCTATCTGCACGAGGCCCGCTCGGTAACCGGACAAATGATTGCACTGGACGGCGGCCAGCATCTGGCGTGGGAAACACCGGATGTGACAGGCGTCGGGGAATAGCCGCGGTTGATAAACCCCGCTGCTGACGCCAGATGACAGGATCCCGGCAACACTCTCTTGCCCGCACGATGCCGGAAGTTGATAAGATCCCTCAATGACTCGCGATCCCGACCAGACACCTCCCAAACCATCCAAAGCTGCGGCGCAAGCCGACGGCGGTGTAATCTATGAGGAGACCGACGGCGAAGACGACGAGCAGTCCGAGGTCGAGGCTCCCCTGCCCGCCGACGTGGCCAATGTCGCGGGCATGGAATGGAACGAAAGTCCCGGTGTTACGCCCGGGCTGAAGGGGGCTGAAGTCATTCAGGCCTTCGTCAAGCATCTGCCCAATCAGCCCGGCGTCTACCGGATGATGAACGAGGCTGGCGACGTTCTCTATGTCGGCAAGGCACGCAGCCTGAAAAAGCGGGTAACGAATTACGCGCAAGGCCGTGGTCATACCAACCGCATTGCCCGGATGATTGCGCAGACGACAAATATGGAATTCGTCACCACGCGCACCGAAACCGAGGCGCTGCTGCTTGAGGCCAATCTGATCAAGCGGCTCAAACCACGTTTCAACGTGCTGATGCGCGATGACAAATCGTTCCCCTACATTCTGATCACCGGCAATCACGAGGCTCCGGCGATCCTCAAGCATCGCGGCGCGCGCTCGCGCAAGGGCTCCTATTTCGGGCCATTCGCCTCCGCAGGAGCCGTGGGCCGCACGATCAATGCGTTGCAGCGGGCGTTCCTGCTGCGGACTTGCACCGACAGCGTTTACGAAAGCCGCACCCGGCCTTGCCTGCTTTATCAGATCAAGCGCTGCGCCGGCCCCTGCACCGGCGAAGTCGATGCCGAGGGCTATGCGGAGTTGGTTGGCGAGGCCAAGGATTTCCTCTCGGGCCGCAGTCAGGCCGTGAAAACCCAGCTGGCAACGGCCATGCAGTCAGCGTCTGACGATCTCGATTTCGAGCGCGCGGCGGTTTACCGGGACCGGCTTTCGGCGCTGAGCCACGTGCAGAGCCATCAGGGCATCAATCCGCAGACAGTTGAAGAAGCCGACGTCTTCGCCATCCATCACGATGCCGGCATGGCCTGCATTCAGGTGTTCTTCTTCCGCACCGGGCAAAACTGGGGCAACCGCGCCTATTTCCCCAAGGCCGACCCGTCGCTTGCTCCGGGCGAGATCCTCGGCGCTTTTATCGGTCAGTTCTATGATGACAAGCCGACACCACGGATGATCCTGATCTCAGAAGATTTCGAAGACCGGGCGCTTCTGCAAGAGGCGCTGAGCGTTCACATGGAGCGCAAGACCACGATTAGCGTGCCACAGCGCGGTGAGAAGCGCGAACTGGTTGATCAGGTGCTGGTCAACGCGCGCGAAGCCCATGGCCGCAATCTGGCCGAAACCGCGTCGCAGGCACGGCTGCTTCAGGGCCTGGCCGAGACCTTCAACCTGCCGCATCCGCCGCGGCGTATCGAGGTCTATGACAACTCCCACATCATGGGCACCAACGCTGTCGGCGGCATGATCGTCGCCGGGCCGGAAGGGTTCGCAAAAAACCAGTATCGCAAGTTCAACATCAAATCGACCGACATCACCCCCGGCGATGATTTCGGCATGATGCGCGAAGTGATGCAGCGCCGCTTCTCGCGGCTGATCAAGGACCACGGTGACGCCGGGCCGGTCGGGCCCGAGACCGTAGATGAGACCGATCCGGAAGCCACCAGCCAGACAGGAATGCCGGCATGGCCGGATCTGGTACTGATCGATGGCGGCAAGGGGCAGATGAGCGCCGTGCGGACGATCCTCGAAGAACTCGGCATTGCCGACAAGATCACCGCTATCGGTATTGCCAAGGGCATGGACAGAGAGGCCGGTCGCGAGCGGTTTTTTGTCAAAGGCAAGCCGGACTTCACATTGCCGCCGCGCGATCCGGTGCTGTATTTTGTACAGCGGCTGCGTGACGAGGCCCACCGCTTTGCCATCGGCACACACCGGGCGCGGCGCAAGAAGGACATGATCGCCAATCCGCTTGATGAAATCGCCGGGATCGGGCCGACTCGCAAGCGGGCGCTGCTGCACCATTTCGGAACGGCCAAGGCGGTGTCGCGCGCAGGCGTCGATGATCTTGTTGCCGTCGAGGGCATTTCGCGAGCCGTGGCCGAGCTGGTTTACAATCATTTCCACGAGGAAAGCCGCTGACGGACAATCACATTGGCGTTTATCTGCCGCATTCGAGCGTATTGTTTGGCTGTAGTGGTTGACCTTTCAGGTTGCCCGCGCGCATCTTGCTCAAAATCCTGAACCGGACGGGGTGCTCCATGGCGTCAAACGCGCTTAACATACCGAATATGCTCACCTATGGACGGATTCTCGCTGTCCCGCTGATTGTGCTGTGCTTCTTCATCGAGGGCCGCCTGCATGGTTCCGATTTGGCGCGCTGGAGCGCACTGGCGATCTTCACTGTCGCCTCGATTACCGATTTTTTTGATGGCTACCTCGCCCGTATATGGGACCAGACCTCGAACATCGGCCGGATGCTGGATCCAATTGCAGACAAGCTGCTGGTCTCTTCAATCCTGCTGCTGGTCGCTGCCGACGGCACGATCGCCGGCTGGTCGATCTGGGCCGCGATTATCATCCTGTGCCGCGAAATCCTGGTTTCGGGACTTCGCGAGTATCTCGCTGCATTGAAAGTTTCAGTGCCGGTCACCTGGATCGCCAAGTGGAAAACCACGTTGCAGATGGTGGCGCTCGGCTTCCTGCTGGCAGGTCCTGCGGGCGACAAGGTACTGCCTTACACAACCGAACTCGGAATCGGGCTGCTCTGGATTGCCGCAATTATCACGATGTACACTGGCTATGACTATTTCCGCGCCGGATTGCGGCATATGGTGGATTGATGAGCGTACGAATTGTCTATTTCGCCTGGGTGCGCGAGCGCATCGGCAAGGGCTCGGAAGAGATCGAACTTCCCGACACTGTCGTTACGGTGGGTGATCTGATCGCGCATCTGTCGACGCTGGGCGAAGAATATGCCGCTGTTTTCGAGGTTCCCCAGGTGATCCGCGCGGCGATTGACGAGGAACACGCCGATCATAATGAGCTCATCGGCGATGCACGGGAAATCGCGCTGTTTCCGCCGATGACCGGAGGCTGAGATGGCGGCGAGCGAAAAGCCTTTGCCACCAATCACCGTCCGCATTCAACCCGGTGATTTCGACATCGCTCAGGAAATCAGCGCGCTGACCGGCGGCCGGGCTGACATCGGCGCGGTTGTGAGCTTCACCGGCCTGTGCCGTGACGAAGGCGGGCGCCTTTCCGCTCTCGAACTCGAGCATTATCCCGGCATGGCTGAACGCGCCATCCGTGCGATTGCCGAAGATGCGGTGCAACGCTTTGCCCTCACCGGTATCACCGCCATTCACCGGCATGGGGCGATTGCGCCGGGCGGCAACATCGTGCTGGTGGTGGCTTGCGCCTCGCACAGGCAAGCAGCTTTCGATGGCGCCTCCTTCCTGATGGACTACCTCAAGACCGATGCGCCGTTCTGGAAGAAAGAGCATCTCAAACTTGGCGGCGCGGGCGAGTGGGTCTCGGCCAAGGACGCCGACGATGAAGCCAAGGCGCGCTGGCGGGGCAAGTGATGAGCGACACCGTCAAGCTTGAGGACGGCTGGAAGGTGGCGTTGGCAGCAGAATTTTCCGCTCCCTACATGGCTGAGCTCAAAACATTTCTGAAATCCGAAACAGACGCAGGCAAACAGGTTTTCCCGAAAGGTCCGGAGTATTTCGCCGCCCTCAACCTGACGCCGCTCGATCAGGTCAAGGTGGTCATTCTGGGCCAGGACCCCTATCATGGCGACGGTCAGGCACACGGGCTGTGCTTCTCGGTGCAGCCGGACGTTCGCACGCCGCCTTCACTGAAGAACATCTACAAGGAACTCAAGACCGATCTCGGTATCCCACGGGCGAGCCACGGCAACCTTGTCAGCTGGGCGCGGCAGGGCGTGCTGCTGCTCAACAGTGTTCTGACGGTCGAACGCGGACTGGCCGCATCGCATCGCGGGCGGGGCTGGGAGCGCTTCACCGACGCAGTGATTGCCCAGGTCAACGAGCTCAAGCATCCGGTGGTGTTTCTGCTCTGGGGCTCCTATGCCCAGAAGAAGGCCGATTTCGTCGACACCAGCCGTCACCTGGTGCTCAAGGCCCCACACCCCTCACCGCTTTCCGCCCATACCGGTTTTTTGGGCTGCCAGCATTTTTCCAAGGCGAACGCGTTCCTTGAGGAAAACAGCATGGAACCGATCGACTGGCGGCTGCCGGAAACCCTTTAACAATCAGATTGTCTGTTGACGTTTGTCCGAGCCAACAAAAAACCGGGCTCTTGCGAACCCGGTTTTTACGATTCAATTCAATGCTTTCGGCGGCTTATCCGATAATCAGATTCAGCCGACGATTTCGGTGCCGGCGAACCAGTAGGCGATTTCTTCGGCTGCGGTTTCAGGCGCATCCGAGCCATGGACCGAGTTTTCGCCGATGGACAGCGCATGGGTCTTGCGAATGGTGCCTTCAGCAGCATCGGCGGGGTTGGTGGCGCCCATGATTTCGCGGTTCTTGAGGATGGCGTTCTCGCCTTCGAGAACCTGAACGATGGTCGGGCCGGAGGTCATGCCTTCGACCAGTTCGCCAAAGAAAGGGCGTTCCTTGTGCACGGCGTAGAAGCCTTCAGCTTCGCGTGTGCTCATCCAGACGCGCTTGGATGCGACAACGCGCAGGCCGTTGTCTTCGAATACCTTGGTGATGGCGCCGGTCAGGTTGCGCTTGGTAGCATCGGGCTTGATCATCGAGAAAGTGCGTTCAATCGCCATTGTGGTCTGTCCTGTCGTTTGGTTGTGGTCACGTGACTTGAGCCGGTCAATTGTCAGCGCAAGAAAATCGTAGTGCTGAAAACCGGGCTGGAACTGGTCCGGCCCGGAGTTGGCGCCTAAATAGCCGCATGCCCGGATATCCGCAAGGGGCGTGACGCGTGCTGTGTCTTCCCTTTGCCGCGTAGTCCAAGCATGCAGCAGCCTTGGAGCAATCATCAATTCATTGTAGAATTATGACATGTCTGACGTGGTGATAGCCTTGGGAGTTGTTGCAGTCGCGGTTTTCGGGTTTGCGCCCCAGAACAATGCGATGCTGATGGCTGGTGCGGAACGGACATTCAAACCCGTGATTGATGGCATGATCTCCAGCACCTGCGGCTGGCTTTTGCTGTTTGGCCTGGCTTTGGGTGTTTTGCAGCTATTGCCGCCATGGACCAGCGGCGTGGCGATGGTTATCGCGTCGCTGTTGCTGGCGCTGGCGGGACTGACCCGGTTTCTGGCCGATCCGGGCAATCCACGGCAGCCGGTGATTGCGGCCATCCACCCGGCCCTTCCGTTACAGCAACTGCAAAGTCCGGAAAGCTGGGCCGTGGCGTTTTTTCTCGCGGGCTCAGCGGTCAGCGGGTCTGTGACCTTGGCTGCGGCCTTCGCCGGATTGACGCTGCTGACGACTTTCGGCCTAAGCCTCTGGGCGATGGCAGGCTGGTCAGGCTGTCAGTACCTGACCTCCGGCTGGCACCGGCGTCATCTCGACTGGGCCTTCGGCATCCTGATGTTTGTCGCCGCCATCGCCTCGCTGGTGCCGGGCGCCTGATCTTTTTATCCAGCAGGCGGAACCGAGCGGCCCAATCCGTCATGAAGGTCAAGGCAACGTTCGAACCAATCGGTGACCGCATCGCCGTCTTCAAGCAGCTTTGCATTGGAGACCACCCGCGCCCATTGCAGCGCGCCGAAGACAATGTAATCGGCAAACAATGGCGAAGCGCCGCCGATCCATGGCTGGGATTTCAGCATCACTCGCAGCGGCGTCAACTTGGCGGAGAAGCCCTCGATCTCGGCCTCGCGACGCTCGCCAACCTGTTCAAACGTCTTGCCCAAGCGGGCTTCGCGGCTCGGCATGAAATAGGCCTGATCCTCCGGCGCCAGAATATCGTGGATCTCATTGAGCGCGATAACGTTGAGGGCGGCGTGCAGGGTCGATTGCGACCATGCTTCAACGAAACGGGACATCGCCTGTCCGCCCTCGCCGCCAAACAGCGACGGCCGGTCGGGATAGGTTTGCTCCAGATAGTCGGCGATCATAAAACTGTCGGCGACCACCTGGCTGCCATCACGGATCACCGGCACGATCTTGGAGACACCACCCTCAACTTCGGGGACTTTGGTAAAACAGACACTGCTGCGCTCGAAGTCCAAGCCCTTGTGAGCCAGCGACATCGCCGTCTTCCAGCAATGCGGGCTGAACGGGCGCGACGGATCGGCGCCGACAAGATCGTGTAGAATGATGGTCATGAAAACTCCGCTGTGTCTGCAACTGTCACAGTCATGGCCGATGAAGCCGGACTTGTCACCACCTGATCGTCTTGACTGCGGGACTTGCGCCCGCGCTCCAAATTCATCAAGGTTTGAGGCATCCACACCGGCAATCCACTGAGAAAGCACCAACAGATGTCCTTGATGAACAGCGTCGCCTGCACACAGCCGGGTCAACTCGAAATCAGGCAGGTCTCGCGGCCTCTTCGCGGCGACGGCGAGGTGCGGGTCAAGATCCGGCGCGTCGGCATCTGCGGTACCGATTTCCACATCTTCGAAGGCAAGCATCCGTTTCTCGCCTATCCCCGGGTGATGGGCCACGAACTGGCGGCGGAAGTTCTCGAAACCAGGCCGGACAGCACCTATGCGGTCGGCGACCATGTGATCATCAACCCTTATCTGTCGTGTGGCACCTGCCGGGCCTGCACACGAGGCAAACCCAATTGCTGCACTTCCATCGCAGTTCTCGGCGTGCACCGCGACGGCGGCATGTGCGAGGAAATCTGCCTTCCGGAACGAAATTTGGTACGCTCGGAAGGCCTATCGCTTGATGCCTGCGCGACCGTGGAGTTTCTGGCCATCGGTGCGCATGCGGTGCGGCGTGGTGGCATCGGCCCTGACGATCGAGTGCTTGTCGCCGGCGCAGGACCAATCGGACTGGGTGTGGCGATCTTCGCCCGGCTCACTGGCGCCGAGGTATTCATTCTGGATCTTGACCCCGCCCGGCTGCAACAAGCCTGCCAGATTGCCAGTGGTTGCCAGCCGATTCAGGCCGGCACTGAAGCCGAGGCGGAGTTCAAACGGATCACCGGTGGCGAAGGTTTTGACGCCGTGTTTGATGCCACCGGAAACCTGACCTCGATTCAGGCTGGATTTGCCAGGGTGGCGCATGGTGGACGCTATATCCTCGTCAGCGTCGTCAACGAAACCGTGGCGTTTTCCGATCCGGAATTCCACAAGCGGGAAATGAGCCTGATTGGCAGCCGTAACGCCACCTCCGAGGATTTCCGCACGGTCATTGCCGCCCACAAGGCCGGAAATATTCCGCTCGAACGCATCATCACCCACAGGACCGATTTTGACCGGATTACAGAAGACCTGCCGCGCTGGACAAGCAACAAGGATGGCCTGATCAAGGCGATGATCACTCTCGACTAGCCATTCTGTTTCTCCTGCATCGGCCAAAATCGTTGCGGGACAACCACACCGGACCACCGGCCTCCCGATTTTTTACAAGCAAGTTGGGCTGTCTCAGCCATCTCCGCTTGCAAATCAGCCCGGTAACGGCCAAGAAGCCGCCATGCTTACGATTAAAGACCTTTCCGCACGCATTGCCGGGCGGCTTCTGATTGACGATGCCTCGCTGGCACTGCCTGTGGGCATCAAGGCCGGACTTGTCGGCCCCAATGGCGCCGGCAAGTCGACGCTGTTCAAGATCATCACCGGCGAGATGGCGAGCGAGACCGGCCATGTCTCGATTCCGAAGAACACCCGGATCGGCCAGGTGGCGCAGGAAGCGCCGGCTGAAGATACCGCTCTGGTGGAGATCGTGCTGCGCGCCGACCTCGAGCGCACCAAGCTGATGAAGGAAGCCGAGACGGCGACCAATCCCAACCGCATCGCCGAGATCCACACCCGGCTGGTTGATATCGACGCCCATTCGGCGGAAGCCCGCGCTTCCTCCATTCTGGCAGGCCTCGGGTTTGACCAGGACGCCCAGCAGCGCCCGGCCTCGAGCTTTTCTGGCGGTTGGCGTATGCGCGTGGCACTGGCGTCGGTGCTGTTTGCGGAGCCAGACCTGCTGCTGCTCGACGAGCCGACCAACTATCTCGACCTTGAAGGCACATTGTGGCTGGAGGAATACATCCGCCGCTACCCGCACACTGTGCTGATCATCAGCCATGACCGCGATCTGCTCAACACCGCGGCCAACGCCATCGTTCATCTCGACCAGAAGAAGCTGACATTTTACCGCGGCGGTTTCGACCAGTTCCAGCGGCAGAAGGCCGAGCGCGACGAACACCAGATGAAGGCGCGCGAAAAGAGTCTCGCTGCGCGCAAGCATATGGAAGAGTTTGTCGAGCGCTTCCGCGCCAAGGCGTCGAAAGCCCGCCAGGCACAATCACGCATCAAGGCGCTGGAAAAGATGGGCACCGTCGACGCGGTGATCGAAAACGATGTCAGCGGCTTTTCCTTCCCGCGTCCCGATCGCGGCGTCGCCTCCCCGATCATCGCCATCGAAGGCGGCTCGGTCGGTTACACTCCCGGCGCGCCTATCCTGACCCGGCTTGACCTCAGGATCGATGCCGACGACCGTATCGCGCTGCTTGGCTCCAACGGCAACGGCAAGTCCACCTTCGCCAAATTCATCGCCGGGCGGCTGAAAGCAGAGGGCGGCCTGATCCGCACCGCGCCACAGCTCAAGACCGGCTTTTTCGCCCAGCACCAGATGGACGACCTCATTCCGGAAGAATCCGCCGTGGCGCATGTGCGCGCCTTGATGCCGGATGCGCAGGAAGCGCGGGTTCGCGCCCGGGTGGCGCAGATGGGCCTGAAGCAGGACAAGATGAACACGCCAGCCAAGGATCTGTCCGGTGGTGAGAAAGCGCGTCTGCTGATGGGCTTGTCGGCGTTTCACGCGCCCAATCTGATGATCCTTGATGAGCCGACCAACCACTTGGATATCGACAGCCGCGCGGCGCTTATCCGGGCGCTCAATGCGTTCCCGGGCGCTGTTATCCTGATTTCGCATGACCGGCATCTGATCGAAGCCACGGTCGACCGGCTGTGGATCGTCAAGGATGGCACCGTGAGTGCGTTTGACGGCGACCTCGAGGATTACCGCCAGGAAGTGGTGGGATCGTCCAGCAAGAGCAAGAAGAGCTCCGACAACGAGGGGCTTTCCAAGGCCGAGAAGCGCAAGCAGGCTGCCCAGGAGCGCGCCGACCTTGCGCCGATGAAGAAAAAGATCAAGGATTTCGAAGCCTTGGTCGAAAGACTTACCAAGCAGATTCAGTCCCTTGATGCGGAACTCGCTGATCCGGACCAGTTTGCCGACGCGCCCTACAAGATCGCCCAGAAAACCAAACAGCGCGGCGAGCGGGCAGCTGAACTGGCCAAGGCCGAGGAAGACTGGCTGGCGCTGACCAGCGAGGTCGAGGACGCGGAAGAGGCGGAATAAGATCGACCGCCTTCCCGATCCAGCCCTCGCGGCCCCGGGAAAGAAATCTGAATAGACGCCCGAAATCAGGCTGACGGGTTGAGACTGCGGCGCTACGGTGCGGGCATGTTGTTTGACCTGCCCGACGCCCCTGCCCTCTACGACGCGCTGCTGAAGCGTGACGCAAGCTATGACGGGCGCGCCTATGTCGGGGTGTCCTCGACCGGAGTATTCTGCCGCCTGACCTGTCCGGCGCGCAAACCCAAGCCGGAAAACTGCACTTTCTACACAACGGTCGGCGAATGCATCGAGGCCGGTTTCCGCGCCTGCAAGCGATGCCATCCGTTGGCGCCCGCCGCAGAAGCCGAACCATCGATAAAGATCCTGCTGGCCGCACTCGCGGAGCGCAAAGGCCACCGCTGGAGCGAGCCTGATATTGTCCGGATGGGCCTTGATCCCTCGACGGTGCGCCGCGCCTTCAACCGGCATTTCGGCATGACCTTTCTGGAAATGGCGCGGCTTGAGCGGTTGCGCAACGCACATGTCGCACTTGCCGACGGCGGCAAGGTGATTGAAGCGCAAATGGACGCGGGCTTCGTATCGCCAAATGCGTTTCGAGACGCCTTCGCCCGGCTGATGGGGAAGCCTCCTGGCAGCTTTTCAACCGACGCACTGATCAAGGCCGATTACATCGACACGCCGCTGGGAGCGATGATCGCGCTGTGCGACAAGACCCATCTGCATCTGCTCGAATTTGCCGACCGCAAGGCGTTGCCAGCTGAATTGCGCCGGTTGCACGAGGCCTTTAAAGGGCGGATCGGATTTGGCCGGCACGGCCCGATGGAGCTTCTGGAGGCTGAGCTCGATGCTTACTTCTCCGGGCGCAGCGCGCAATTCAGCGTACCGATGGTGTTTCACGGCAGCGAATTCACCAACCGCGTCTGGCATGCGCTCGTTGGGATACCGGCAGGACAAACCCGAAGTTACGGCATGATCGCCAAAGAGATCGGGCGGCCATCCTCCGTCAGGTCGGTGGCGCGGGCAAATGGCGCCAACCAGATCGCGCTTCTGGTGCCATGCCATCGCGTGCTTGGCGCCGACGGGTCGCTGACCGGCTATGGCGGCGGCCTGTGGCGCAAACAAAAACTGATCGAAATCGAACGGCAATACGCCTGAAGCTCAAGGAGCACTCCGAATGACCCAGTCCGCAAAAGCCGAACGGTTCGCAGCCCTGCATGTGCCGGGTGACCCTTTGGTTCTCTACAATATATGGGACGCCGGCAGCGCCAAGGCGATTGCTGACGCCGGCACATCGGCTATTGCGACCGGGAGCTGGTCGGTTGCTGCCGCACAAGGCTATCCCGATGGCGAGAAAATCCCTTTGGACGTGCTGCTTGGTGTCGCAGAACGGATCGTGCTTTCCACCGATTTGCCGGTGACCGTTGATTTTGAAGGCGGCTATGCCCGCGCGCCGGCGCAATTGGCTGAAAACTGTCTCCGCCTCATCGAAACCGGTGCTGTCGGTATCAATTTCGAGGATCAGATTGTCGGTGGCGACGGATTGTACGAGACCGGCGAACAGGCCGAGCGCATCGCGGCAATCCGCCGATCTGCCCAGCAAGCCAAGGTGGCCTTGTTCATCAATGCGCGTACCGACCTGTTCCTCAAGGAGAAAGACACATCCAAGCACGTCGGGCTTGTCGATCAAGCAATCGAACGCGCGGACCGCTATGCAAATGCGGGTGCCAGCGGCTTCTTCGTGCCAGGGCTGTCCGACCCGGATCTGATCACGCGCATCTGCAAGGCCGTTTCGCTGCCGGTCAATGTCATGCGCCCGGGGAATGCTCCGGCCCGGGCAGAGTTGGGTGGTCTTGGCGTCGCGCGGATTTCAGCCGGCCCGGCGCCCTACCGAAGCATGATCGCTGATCTTGCTGGACGCTTCAGTTCGTTGACATGAACCACAAACGTACATGCATCATTTCGAAGTGACCCAGCGTCTCGATTGCTGCATGGGCCCGTGATCCATAGATTCCCGGCATTTGAAGATCGTGCCAATCTGTCGCCCGTCAGATCCTCCATTGCGGTCTCCATTCAAACAATGGTTGCAAAGATCTGGCGGGCGGGATCAGAGAACGCATTGACCAGATCAAGGCCCAGCATCTGCGCGCCACACGCGCTTTGATGCAGGTGAACAAAATCGCCTTAAGATATTGTTATAATAATATTTTTTTAATATTTACCGGCTCACATTAGTGCTACGCGAACAATTCACACCTTGGCCAAGTCAACCCTTCTTGCTGCACGTAACCAGAAGGTGTGCACCGCTAATTTGCACTACAAAATTTTATGTTTATGACACTCTAATTTATTAACTCTTCAGAAATGGATTTCTGGGAGTTTGATTTCGAACTGATGCATGATGCGTCGAATTTGACCCACTCTTTACACCTTCGATTAGGTCCCGAAAGCGGATGATCTCCGCCCGGCCAGAGGGTTTGTTGTGAATTTTTTTGGGAACGACCAGAATGAGCTTTAGCAACATCATTGCCTCAGACGAGAAGAACATACTCCAGGCACTCAGGAAATCCCTGGCTGTCATTGAATTTGACCTGACCGGTAAGATTCTCACCGCCAATGACAGTTTTTGCCACGCACTCGGCTACGAGTTGTCTGAAATCAAAGGCAAGCATCACCGGATTTTTGTCGATCCTGCGGAAGCAGCAGCCCCGGCCTATGCCGAATTCTGGAAAAAGCTTGGGCGCGGCGAGTTTGACAAGGCGCAATACAAGCGCATTGGCAAAGGCGGCAAGGAAATCTGGATCGAGGCCAGCTACAATCCTGTCCTTCGTGGCGGCAAGCCTTACAAGGTGATCAAGTTTGCCACCGATGTGACGGCGCAGAAGCTTAAAGCGGCCGAAGACAGCGGCAAGATTAACGCCATATCCCGGGCTCAGGCGATGATTGAATTCAATCTCGATGGCACCATCATCACCGCCAACGAGAACTTCCTCACGACGCTTGGCTACAGCCTTGCTGAAGTCCAAGGCAAACATCACCGGATGTTCTGCGAAACTGCCTATACGCAAAGCCCTGAATATGCTGCTTTCTGGAAGAACCTGGGCGCAGGCGAATTCGTTTCAAGCGAATTCCTCCGGATCGGCAAAGGTGGTCGCCATGTCCATATTCAAGCCTCGTACAACCCGATTTTCGACGCTGACGGCAAGGTCTTCAAGGTCGTCAAATTCGCCAACGATGTGACGCAGCGCGTCAACAATGTCGACTCGCTGTCGGACGGGCTGGGGCGCATGGCCGATGGTGATCTCGCTTTCCAGATCGATGAGCCGTACCGGGCTGACCTTGATCCACTGCGGGTCAATTTCAACAAGGCGATCAGGGGCCTTTGCGACGCCATGCAGTCGGTTACCGAAAATGCCAAGATGATCTCAAACGGTTCAGAGGAAATTCGCGCCTCGGCAGATGACCTTGCCAAGAGAACCGAGAACCAGGCTGCATCCGTTGAAGAAACGGCAGCGGCACTTGAGGAAATCACCAAGACTGTCGCCGAATCCAGCCAGCGCGCCGAGGAAGCGGGCCAGCTCGTCTCGAAGACCAAGAAGGACGCCGAGACGTCGGGACAGGTTGTCGACAAGGCCGTCATCGCCATGGCCGAGATTGAAAGTTCCTCAAAGGCGATCACCAACATCATCGACGTGATTGATGTCATCGCCTTTCAGACCAATCTGCTGGCCCTCAATGCCGGGGTTGAGGCGGCGCGCGCCGGGGAAGCCGGCAAGGGATTTGCGGTGGTGGCCCAGGAAGTGCGTGAACTGGCTCAGCGGACCGCGAAAGCAGCCAGGGAAATCAAGGAGCTGATCACCGCGTCTGGCGAGCAGGTCAAAAGCGGAGTGTCGCTGGTTGACCAAACCGGCAAGGCTCTGGTCAGCATTGTCGAGCAGGTCAAGCAAATCAACGCCAATGTCGAGGCAATCGTCACCGGATCGCGCGAACAGTCGACCGGCCTGAACGAGATCAATACCGCGGTCAACGCCATGGACCAGGGCACCCAGCAGAACGCCGCGATGGTTGAGCAATCGACCGCAGCCAGCCACAGCCTTGCGCAAGAAGCCACGTCGTTGTTCCAGCTGCTCTCAAGGTTCAAGGTCGACAATGGAGCTTCTCACAGCGTTCCGAAAGCCGCCAATACAGGGCGTGCATCGCCTGCCCCCAAAGCAGTACAGTCATCACAGGCGGCGCCCGCGCGTCAGCGCCCCGCCTTTAACGGCAATGCCGCCGTCGACATGTCGGAGTGGGAAGAGTTCTAAGAACCACTTCCAACTCAACAATATCAATCAACAAGACCCCCGGATTTGTCATCCGGGGGTCTTTTTTTGGCGGAAAGATGGCCAAACCAAAGACGGAATGCCCATCACAAGGCTTGATCTGGCGCATGTGTGAACAGGACCGGCATCTCTGGCTGGCGTTCCGCCAAACCCGGCGCAGGGTCTGATCCGCAATCAAGATCGCCGCCATTGACCCATATCAAGAGGCGCTTTTCGCCGCCATGCTAGCAAGATCCAAACGACAGGACCTGCAAATGCCACCTTCCAAATCAGATATCGAATCAATCGTCAAAACAACTGACAATGGATCACCCCGTCGGCGCTGGCTGACATGGGCAGTGGTGCTGATCATCGCTGCGGCCGGAATCTGGTACTGGTGGAGCACAGCCGCGCAGCAAAGCCTGCCGGTCTATACGACCGAGGCTGTCGAACGGACGGATATTGTCGTCCAGGTGACCGCGACAGGAACGGTGGAGCCAACCAATGAAGTCGAAATATCGAGCGAGCTTTCGGGAACCGTCAGGTCGGTGGAAGCCGACTTCAATGATCTGGTCAAAAAGGGCCAGATCCTGGCGCGGCTGGATACCGACAAGCTTGAGGCCAATGTCGAACTCAGCCAGGCCTCGCTGACCGCGACCCAGGCCCGTGTGGCCGAGGCAACCGCGACGCTCAACGAAACAAAGGACAATTATGACCGGGCAGTCCTGCTTGAGCAAAAACATGTCACCAGCCTGGAGGGATTACTGAAAACCAAAGCGGCCTATGACCGGGCGAAAGCCGCACTGAAGAGCGCGGAAGCCGACATTCGCGTGTCCGAAGCCAATCTGAAGATCAATCAGGCTAACCTGGAGAAGGCCTGCATTTGCTCATCCATTGATGGCGTCGTGCTTGACCGCAATGTCGAAGTCGGACAGATCGTTGCCTCGTCGTTGCAGGCGCCGGTGCTGTTCACGCTGGCTGCCGACCTGACGAGCATGCAGTTGCAGGTGGACATCGACGAGGCTGACATCGGCAAGGTCAAGGTCGGTGACGCGGCCATGTTCTCGGTAGAGGCCTATCAGGGCCGCACCTTCCCGGCTGCCATTTCCGAATTGCGATTCGCACCGAAAACTGTCGATGGCGTAGTCACCTACGAAGCAATCCTGTCGATCGACAATTCCGACATGTTGTTGCGTCCCGGCATGACTGCGACCGCAGACATCACAGTTGCCGAAATAAAGGACACGCTGGCAATTCCCAACGCCGCGCTGCGATTCGCGCCGCCAGCGGTGGAGGTTGACAGCGGGGGCACCGGCCTTTTGGGAATGCTGTTCAAGAATGCACCACGACCACCCACCGCAACACCGAAAGCCGATACCGACGGGCGCCGCCAGATCTGGATCCTGAAGGACGGACAAGCCACATCTGTCGATATCCTGCCCGGCGAGACGGACGGATCGAAGACCGAAGTCCGCGAGGGAGACCTGAGCGAGGGCGATCTGGTGATTACCGATCAGACGACCGAATGACAGGCGCGCCCACTCCTGCCACCGAAACGTCTGATGACATGCCGCTGATCAGGCTTCGGGGGATCACCAAGATCTACGGAACCGGGGACGCGGAAGTCCGGGCTTTGCGCGGCATAGACATGGATATCCGTGGCGGCGAATTCGTCGCGATAATGGGGCCGAGCGGCTCCGGCAAGTCGACCGCCATGAACATTCTGGGATTTCTCGACAAGCCGACGGGCGGCACCTACCTCTTCGGCGGCGCAGAGGTTGATCATCTGGGACGCGACCAGCTGGCGTTGCTGCGCCGAAACTTTCTGGGCTTTGTCTTCCAGGGTTACAATCTTCTGGCCCGCACATCGGCGCTCGACAATGTCGAGCTGCCGCTGATCTATCAGGGCATGGCCGGGACCAAACGGCGTCAGCTGGCGCGCGAGGCGCTTGCCAAGGTCGGATTGAAGGGCCGCGAGGACCATGACCCCTCCCAGCTTTCGGGCGGACAGCAGCAACGCGTCGCCATCGCACGCGCCATCGTCACCAACCCGGATGTGATCCTGGCCGATGAACCCACCGGAAACCTGGACACTGCCCGCAGCCGGGAGATCATGGACTTGCTGACCAACCTCAACCGAAAGGACGGCATCACCATCCTGATGGTTACCCATGAACCGGATATGGCGGAATATGCCGACCGGCTGATCCATTTCCTCGATGGACGCATCGAAACCGACTCCAGCAACACCAGGGAGCCTGTCGATGCTCTATGAAGCGGTCCGCCTGGCGTTGCAGGCCATATTGAGAAACGCATTCCGGTCATTCCTGACGGTGCTCGGGATCGTCATCGGCGTCGCTGCGGTGATTGCCATGGTCACGGTTGGACAGGGCTCCACCGAGCAGGTGCAGGCCGATGTATCGACGCTGGGCACCAACTTGCTGATGATCCGTCCCGGACAGCCATCGCAAGGCCCGGGTTCCGGTGTGGGCGGCTCTGCAGCAAGCCTGACGCTGAAGGATGTCGAAGCCGTTGAGCAACAGATTCCAAGCGTTGCGGTTGCGACCCCGAGCAATTCGCGATCGATGACGACAATTTTTGGCAATGTGAACTACACGACCACCGTGACCGGCACCGACAACCGCTTTCTGACGGCGCGTGACTGGGCGCTTGCCAGTGGCCGGTCGTTCTACGAGAGCGAACTGCGGACCGGGTCCTCGACCTGCATTCTGGGAAATACAGTGCGGGAGAAACTGTTCGGCAATGGCGATCCGCTCGGCGCCAATATCCGGCTCAAGCAGATCTCCTGCCGGGTCATCGGTACACTTGCGGTCAAGGGCGCTTCCAGCTTCGGCACCGACCAGGATGACATCGTGCTGATCCCGATCCGGGCGTTCATGCGGAGGATTTCCGGCAACCAGGATGTCTCGATGATCTACGCCTCGATCAGGGACGGCATTTCCACCGACAAGGGAAAAGCCGATATCGAGAGCCTGATGCGCGAACGCCGGCGGATCGGCCCCTTCGAGGAAGACGATTTCAATGTCTTCGACATGAAACAGATCTCTTCGATGCTGACCGGCATCACCAGCGTGCTAACCGGCCTGCTTTCCGCGGTCGCTGCCGTGAGCCTGCTCGTCGGCGGCATCGGCATCATGAACATCATGCTGGTCTCGGTGACCGAGCGCACCCGCGAAATCGGCATTCGGCTGGCGGTCGGCGCAACCGAGCGACAGGTGCTCTTGCAGTTTCTGGTCGAAGCCACCGTATTGTCGCTGATCGGCGGATTGATCGGCATTGTGCTGGGGCTGTCGTTGGGCTTGCTCGGCGCACGGTTGCTGTCGGTGCCGTTTTCTCCGTCGGCAAGCCTGGTTCTGGCGGCCTTCGTCTTCTCCGCCCTGGTGGGGATCGTGTTCGGCTATTTCCCCGCCCGTCGGGCTGCGCGGATGGATCCGATCGAGGCGCTGCGGCACCAATAACCAATCCTTTGTGCAGCGGCGACCAAGCCGCTGCACCATTCGCTAAGCCTTCTTCTCCCAGCGCCGGTCAGCTGTCTGCTGCCAGTAGGTCAAGCTGTGCCCCCCGGCTTTCAAGGTCTTCCATTGCGTCCGGGCAGCATCGAGCTGGCTCTGGTCATGGCCGTCAAACATCATCACCAGACGCTCAACGCCATCCAGCGCAGGGACGTCCGCGCCATCGACAACAAAGCGAACCGTGGCGTCATTGGCAGCCTCTGACGCCATGGTCAGCAGCACGGGCTGGCGTTCCGCATGGGCTGCCTGTGCGCCACCATGCGGCAGGAAGCTGTCCTCACGATAGGTCCACAGGTGAGCATCGAGCGCCGCACAGCGTTCCTCGCTGCTCAGATGCACCGACACCCGCCAGCCGCGATCAATGCTCTTCTCAAGCAATGGCGGCAGCGCGTCCTCAAGCCGGGATTCAGTCAAATGATAGAACAATACCTCGACCATGAAACGTCTTAGCCCTCGTAGTTGGCGCGTACCAACTCATCGAGAAGCCTGACACCGAAGCCCGATGCCCAGGACTGATTGATGTCAGTGGATGGCGAGCCCATCGCGGTACCGGCAATGTCGAGATGCGCCCAGGGCGTTTCTCCGACGAAGCGCTTGAGAAACTGTGCGGCGGTAATCGATCCGGCGTAACGGCCGCCGGTGTTTTTCATGTCGGCGAACTTCGAATCGATCATCTTGTCATAGGCCTGATCAAGCGGCAGCCGCCAGACCCGTTCCTGCGTGGCTTCACCTGCCTTGCTGAGTGCTTCGGACAGTTTGTCATCATTCGAGAACAGACCGGCATGGTGCTGGCCGAGCGCCACCATGACGGCGCCGGTGAGCGTTGCCAGATTGATCATGATCTCCGGCTTGAAACGCTCCTGGCAGTAGGTCAGCGCATCGCAGAGCACCAGCCGCCCTTCGGCATCAGTGTTGATGATTTCGATGGTCTGGCCGGACATCGAGCGGACAATGTCGCCGGGGCGCTGGGCGGCGCCATCGGGCATGTTCTCGACCAGTCCGATAATACCGATAACGTTGACCTTGGCCTTGCGGGCAGCGAGCGTATGCATCAGGCCGGTGACGGCAGCCGCACCACCCATATCGCCCTTCATGTCTTCCATGCCGGCGGCAGGCTTGATCGAAATGCCGCCAGTATCGAACACCACACCCTTGCCGACGAAGGCCAGCGGCTTGTCCTTGGGTTTGCCGCCCTGCCACTTCATGATTGCCAAACGTGGCGGGCGCACTGAACCAAGCGAGACGCCAAGCAGCGCCTCCATCTTGAGCTTTTTCATTTCCTTCTCGGTGAGGATCTCGACTTCCATGCCGAGCGCTTCAAGCGCCTTGGCGCGGGCCGCAAACTCGACCGGCCCAAGGACATTGGCCGGCTCATTGACCAGATCGCGGGCCAGCTTCACACCATCGGCGATGGCCTGACGGCTGGCGAAGGCCTTCTTGCAGCCTGCAGCATCATGATGCTGGAAAACCACGGTGAGTTTTCTGGAACCGTTCTCATCATCCTCGTTTTTCTTGGTCTTGTAGAGGTCAAACGAATAGGCCCGCATCAGCAAACCGAGCGCCATGTCGGCTGCGGCGTCGGTTGTCCCGGAATCCCCCAGTAGTACAGTCACTTTTTCGGCCTTGCGGATAAGTGTGAACATCTTGCCGCCAACCCGCATCCAGTCATGCGCGGTGAGCTTGCCCGGATCCCCTGCCCCGACCAGCGCGATGCGATCAGCCGCCGCGTCAACGGGCGCAATGATGTCGGCGGTTGAAAACGTCTTCCCGGTGAAGCCTGCAACCTTGACCGCCTTGTCGAGCTGACCGGCCGGATCCACACTCCGGGCGGCGGCGGATACGGGTTCGGTCAAAGACCCAAGAGCGACAACCAGTCCTCCAGATATTTTCGCTGTTTTGGAAAAACTGATTTCAATGCTCATCGACATGACGGCTCCAATGGATTCTCGTGATTTGTGTGACTGGCGATCTTCGCGTTTTCGCTGCAGAAGGCAAGAGCTGACGGGTGGAACAAGCGGCAGATGCCTGCTTGCTTATGACGGACCGGGTTTGCGTCGAAAATTGGGCACTTCCCGAGATGCATTTTACCGCATCCAACAGAGCTTGCCGCTTTTGCCGCAATGCAATATTGCATTTGCTATCCGCCGCCGCAATAAACCGTTAACTGCGTTTGTTTGCCACACATTATCCAATTTGCGCTTTGATAAGGCCGGTGCATGGTTGGGCTGATCGAACCGGGGCACTGGCGTGCCGAACGAATCATTTTTCTGCTCGGCCCGCTCCGGAAAGGCACAATGAAGCAGATTGAACGTTATATATTCCGTCGCATGAGTTTGCTGACGTTCTGGTCGCTTACAGCGGTCACCCTGCTTGTGATGACCACGCAGGTGCTTATACGGGTCAATGTGCTGACCACGACCGGACAAGCTTTCGGCGCCTTCATGATGCTTGCCGCCACGCTGATCCCCTCGGTCTTGTCGATCGTTGCGCCGTTTGCCCTGCTGATCGGCGTGAGCCAGGTTCTCTCAAGCATGAATTCCGACAGCGAGCTGTTGGTTATCGAGGCTGCCGGGGTGCCGCCGGCAACTGTTCTCAAGCCCGTACTGCTGCTATCGGCATCGATCTCGATGATGGTGCTTGTGGTGACCAATTTCGTCGAGCCCTGGTCGAACAACAAGCTCTACGATGTTCTGGCCCAGGCACAGTCAGACCTGTTCTCGGTCGCCGTGCGCTCCGGAACCTTCATGAAGCTGGAGGACGGGCTTTATGTTCAGGTCAACGAGAAACTCTCCGACGGTCAGCTGGGCGGAATCTTCCTCTCCGACAGCCGCACGGAAGGTAATGAGACGATCTATTATGCCCGCAGCGGTGTCATCAGGAAATCCGAAGAGACAGACACCAACATTCTCTATCTGGTCGATGGCGAATTGCAGCAGCGGGATCTTTCCAGCGACAGGATCTCGATCGTCACGTTCTCATCCTATGCGCTGGATATGGCAGCCTTCGTTCCAGCCAACGGTACAGCTGCGCGCAGGCCCAATGAACAATCAACACTCTATCTGCTCGATCCGGACCAGAACGACTACTACTACGATTCACCAAAGAACCTCATAACCCAGGAACTCGTGAAACGATTTTCGGCGTGGATGTATCCCCTTGCTTTTGGCCTGGTGGCATTTTCATTTCTCGGCAAGGCCCGCTCAAACAGGCATGAACAGTTTCAAAATGGCGCGCTGGTTGCCGTCATCGCTCTGGGGAGCCGGGGGCTCGGATTCTACAGCAATGAAGCGGCGGGCATCAGTCAGGCCATGGAAATTGTCTCCTACCTGGTGCCGGCCGCACTCATTGTGGTGTTCGGACTCCTGACGATTTCCGGCCGGACACTGACCATCCCCAAGGCCTGGGCCCAACTGAACGACCGTCTGGCAGAAACCTTCGCCGCACTGTTCGAACGGCTTCAAGGCGGGCGCGGCAAATCGGATGAAGGACATTCGGCATGAATGTTCTTGTTTCCACCTTGTCGCGGTACTTTTTCCGCCGATACATGACGACATTCCTGATTTATTGCCTCGGACTTCTGCTGGTGATCCTGCTGGTGGATTTCAACGAGACGAGCCGGCGTCTTTCACGGGCCGCGGATTATTCCGTCACGCTGGGGCTTTTGATCTCGGCGCTGCGTGTGCCAACCGTCCTGCAGTTGATAATTCCCTTTGTCGTGTTGATAGCGTCCATTTCCACACTTATGCAGCTCAACCGCAAATACGAGTTGGTAGTAGCGCGGGCGGCAGGCATTTCGGCATGGCAGTTTCTTGCGCCGCTGATCTTTGCCAACCTTCTGATCGGAGCCCTGTCGGTAACCGTGCTCAACACATTTGCGGCAACAGCCATGCAAAAGGCTGAGGATATCGTGGTAGAGCGCAATCTGGGCAGCAAGCGGCCGGCAAAAGTGGCACCCTGGTTGCGGCAGCGCACGGAAGAAGGCGACACGGTTCTGGGCGCACGCGCCAGTTCCGAGGGTGGCACCAAACTGTCTGGCGTCACCTTTTTCCTGTTTGACAAGGACCAGCGGATCAAGGAACGCCTGGAAGCAGAAAGCGCCAGACTTGGAGACGGCGTCTGGGAACTGACGAATGTGAAGAAAATTCGTGGTTCACAACCAGTGGAGCTTCTGGAAACAGCCACAGTGCCAACCAGCCTGAAAGCCGAATTCGTTGGCGAATCATTGGCTTCACCAGAAACGGTGCCGTTTTTTGAATTGCGTGGGAAAATTGCAACGGCCAAGTCATTTGGTCTTCCAGCGACCAGTTATGAGATGCAATTCCAGCGTTTGGTGGCTCTTCCGGCGCTTTTGGGATCCATGACACTGATTGCGGCAATGGTGTCGCTCAAATTTGTTCGCTTTGGCCAGTCTTTAACGGTCGTCCTGGGTGGAATCCTCGCAGGCTTCGTGCTTTATGTCGTTTCCGAGTTGATCCAGGCGTTCGCGAATGCCGGAACAATTCCGCCGATCGTGGCGGCCTGGCTTCCGGTGTTGGTCGCTTCGGCATTGGGGACAACAGTGCTTCTCCACAAGGAGGATGGTTAGTGGCGGGTGTGCGCCGGTCTAGAGTTGATGCGTTTGCTGGCGTCTTGTGCGCTGGCGTGGCCTTTTGCACCATTTTTTCCTTTGCTGCGCAGCAAGCTGCGGCACAGGCCGTGGCGCCGGGCGGCATCAGCATTGCCGAAGATGCAAAGATGCTGCTGGCGGCCGACGAGCTGATCTACAACAACGATACGGGTGTTGTTGTGGCAAGCGGTGGCGTCCAGATTGATTACGGCAATTACAAACTCGTCGCGGACCGGGTCGAGTACGACCAGCGGACCAGCCGGATGCAGGCTTTCGGCTCTGTCGAGATGATTGAGCCAACCGGCAACCGGATCTACGCAGACAATCTCGATGTAACCGATGATTTTGCCGACGGGTTTCTCAACGCATTGAGAATCGAGACACCCGACAATACGCGTATTGCGGCTGAAAGTGCCGAACGCGGTGGCGACCAGACCACATTCAACAATGGCATCTATACCGCCTGCGAGGCTTGCGAGAAGGACCCTGACCGGGCGCCGTTCTGGCAGGTCAAGGCCAAGCGGGTTATCCAGAACGGCGAGACAAAGACAATTCGTCTGGAGCAGGCAACCTTCGAATTGTTCGGCATGCCGATCGCCTACCTGCCCTTTCTCGAGCTTCCTGATTATGATTCCAAACGCAAATCCGGTTTTCTCACGCCAAGCTATCTGACCGCCGAGACCCTGGGCACCGGAGTGGCTGTGCCCTACTACTGGGCGATATCGCCTTACATGGATGCGACCTTCACCGGCACAGGGTATACAAAGCAGGGCTTCCTCGGCGAAGTCGAGTTCCGGCAGAACTTCGCCAATGGCGAGCACACCCTGCGCATGGCAGGCATATCCCAGCTTAATCCCGGTGATTTCGACGCGAACACGTCGGACGCGCTGGTGACCAGACGCGGCATGATTGCCTCGCAGGGGCAATTCCGGATCAATCCGCGCTGGACATTCGGCTGGAACGGCATGCTCCAGACCGATAACAATTTTTCCGAGACCTACGGCATCAACGGATATTCCGCCAGCACCGTCAAATCGGAAGTCTACCTGACCGGCCTGACGAACCGCAGCCATTTCGACCTGCGCGCCTACCGGTTTGACATTCAGGACGCAACCACGACAAATCTTACTGAACGGCAACAAGCCACGGTCCATCCATCGCTCGACTACAAGCGTACCTTCTCAGATCCGATAGCCGGCGGCGAGCTGGCGTTGAACGTCAATGGCTATTCATTGTCGCGCAAGGCCGACGAGATCACCACGCGGACGGGACTTGCGACAACCGACCCGTTGTTCGCCGACCGTTACAAGGGGTTTGCCGGCAGCAATTCCCGGCTCAGCTCGGAGCTCGAGTGGAAGCGGACTTTCACCACCTCAAACGGCCTGCGCCTGACGCCTATCCTTGCTGCGCGCGGCGATGTGAACTCCGTCGATGTGGACACGGCGCCGTCCGACTATAATGGCAGCTTTGCAGGCAATGGAACGCATGCGCGGGGCATGGTGACGGCCGGTCTTGAAACCAGCTATCCCGTGCTGGTCACGACGGCGGGTTCAAGCCATGTGATCGAACCCATTGCGCAGATCTTTGTTCGTCCCGGCGAACGGCTGGCCGGCGGCATTCCCAATGAAGACGCCCAGAGTTTCGTTTTCGACACGACGTCGCTGTTCGAGCGTGACAAGTTTGCGGGTTTCGACCGGACCGAGGGTGGGACGCGTGCCAATGTCGGTGTTCGCTATACCGGCAGCTTTGACAACGGACTGAAGACACAAGCCGCATTTGGCCAGTCATACCATCTGGCGGGCCTGAATTCCTTCGCCACACCGGATCTTTCCCAGGCAACACGGAATGCCGGTCTTGAAAACGGAGTCTCGGATTTCGTCGGTTCGGGAGGGCTCTCGTTCAACGGCTTCTCGCTCGCCGCCTCAGCACGCTTCGACAAGGATGATTTCCGCGCTGAACGCACCGACGTCCGCGCCGGCTACAGTCAGGGACGTATCAGTACGTCGATGACCTACACCGAGATCAAGGCGCCACGGCCATTTGTTGCCGGCGACGAAGATCGTCGCGAGGTGACCGGCTATGCATCGCTCAAGGTCCATGACTACTGGCGCGTGGCAGCTTCGGCCAGCTACGATCTTGTTGACCAGAAATTCAACAAGAACGCCTTTGGCTTGCTGTACGAAGACGAGTGCTTTGCCTTTGCTCTCGCCTATGAAAATACGCGCGACGACTACAACACCACCGCCCGCGACTGGAAGATTGGCGCCCGGATCAGTTTTCGTACACTTGGCGGCCTTGGCGCAGGCGGCGTAGAAAGTCCGTTGCTGAAATCCAATTTCTAGGCTGATGCGAACCGCGCGAGGACAGCCCTACGCTGGCGCCTCTATTTCGCCGCATGCGATAGGCATTTACGAGCGACTTCGGATTTGCAAAACTGGCGCCATCACATTTGACCGGACAAAAGGACTAGAAAGCATGAAATTTCCCGCGATCTTTCGCCTTACCGGGTTGCTGCTGGCGGTTGCTATGGCGCTACCGCTGTCATTTGCATCAATCAATTCCGCCCGCGCCGCCAGCGAAATCAAGATCATCGTCAACAATCAGGCCATCACGAGTGTCGATTTAGCTCGCAGAGTTGCGTTTCTCCGACTGCAGCGCACAGGCGGAAACCTCAGCGCCAAGGCGCGGGAGCAACTGACCGAGGAAGCCCTGAAATTTCAGGAAGCCACGCGGATGCGCGTGCTCGCCTCTGATGCGCAGGTCGACGCTTCGTTTGAGCGTTTTGCGGCGTCCAACAAAATGTCTTCGAAGCAGCTCACTCAGGTGCTCAATCAGGCCGGGGTCACGCCAAAGCACTTCAAGAACTTCATCCGGGTTCAGATGAGCTGGGCGAGGGTCGTCGGCGCAATCAGCGGCGGCGGAATGTCAACACAAGACCTCGTTTCCAAGATGCTTGAACGGGGTGACAACAAGCCGTCCACCACGGAATACATTCTTCAGCAAGTCGTTTTGGTCGTTCCGGCCAGCAAACGGTCGAATTCCGTTCTCAACGCTCGCAAACGCGAAGCGGATCAACTGCGGGCCCGGATTCAGGGCTGTGACAGTTCCGCCTCGATGATAACAGGCTTGCGCGATGTGTCGCTGCGTCAGCTTGGCCGGATCATGCAACCGGAATTGCCGCCGGAGTGGAAACCGCTGATCGAAAACGCCAGTGCTGGCGGCACCACTACTGCACGGATAACCGAACGCGGCATTGAATTCATCGTTCTATGCTCGGCAAAAACCGTGTCGGACGACAAGGCAGCAGAGATGGTGTTCCTCGCCGAGAACGATAGCGCCGGTGAATCCGAGGAAGCAAAAAAACACCTCGCCGAACTGCGCAAGCGCGCTGTAATTGCGAACAAGTAGGGATTTCCCAAACATGATCGGGCACCGCCGCGCACTGGCTTTGACCATGGGCGATCCCGCCGGAATAGGCCCGGATCTGGCTCTCGCGATCTGGAGAGACCGCAAAGAGCTTGGCCTGCCTGCATTCCTCATGATTGCGGATCCGGCCATGCTGGCCGAGCGGGCGAAGCTGCTCGATCTGGATGTTCCGCTTGTCGAGGCCACAGCCGAAGACGCCGTGGTCAAATTCGACACCGCCCTGCCTGTTCTGCCGGTGACATTGGCCAAGCCCGCGCTTGCAGGCATTCCGGACCCGGACAATGCCGAAGCGATCATCGAAGCCATCCGGCTTGGCGTGGAACTGACAAGCGCGTCCCGGACCCGCGCGATCGTGACCAATCCGATTGCAAAATCGGTACTTTACGCTTCCGGCTTCGGTTTTCCCGGACACACCGAGTATCTGGCACATCTTGCCAGCGAAATCGAAGGCTACCCCATCACGCCTGTGATGCTGCTTGCGGGGCCGAAGTTGCGGGTTGCCCCTGTCACCATTCACATTCCGCTCAGACAGGTGCCTGACGCCTTGACCAACCACTCTATCGTGGAGACAGCGCGCATCGTCGCGCGGGACCTCGCATCCCGCTTTGGCGTCACTGCTCCACGTATCGCAATTTCCGGTCTCAACCCTCACGCCGGCGAGGATGGCGCACTCGGCAACGAAGACGCGGATATCATCGTGCCGGCGATCGCCGAGCTGCAAGCGGACGGAATCAAAGCTTTCGGACCTCTTCCGGCCGACACCATGTTCCATGCCGAAGCCAGGGAGACTTATGATGCAGCAATCTGCATGTATCATGACCAGGCATTGATCCCCGCCAAGACACTCGGCTTTCATGATTCAGTCAACGTCACCCTGGGACTACCCTTTATCCGGACATCACCGGATCATGGGACTGCATTTTCGCTGGCCGGAAAAGGCACGGCTCGCCCCGACAGTCTTGTCGCGGCACTGAAGCTCGCCGCCAAGATGGCGAACACCGAAGCCGAAACCAAAATCCTTCATGCATTGAGCAGGATATAATGGCCTCGACACCTGATGGTTTGCCGCCACTGCGCGACGTTGTCGCCACCCATGGACTGGCCCCGAAAAAGGCACTGGGTCAGAATTTCCTGTTCGACCTGAACCTGACGGCCAAGATTGCCCGGTCCGCAGGTCCGCTCGAGGGATTTACCGTATTCGAGATCGGTCCGGGCCCGGGAGGCCTGACACGGGCATTACTGGCGCAGGGTGCGTCACGCGTTGTGGCGGTTGAGACTGACCCGCGCTGCCTACCGATTCTTGCCGAAATATCAGATCACTATCCTGGCCGGCTTGAAGTTGTGGAGGGTGATGCGCTGAAGACCGATCTGGCGGCCCTGGCCGGTGGCGCACCCGCCAAGATTGTTGCCAACCTGCCCTATAATGTGGGCACGCAACTGCTGATCAACTGGCTGACTGCTGATCCCGAAAATCCGTTCTGGAACTCGATGACGCTGATGTTTCAGAAAGAAGTCGGCCAACGGATTGTGGCGGCGCCCGGTTCGAACCATTATGGCCGCCTCGGCGTTCTGGCTGGGTGGCTGGCGCACAGCGAGATCCTGTTTGACGTTTCGCCACAGGCTTTTACGCCGCCACCCAAGGTCACCTCCAGCGTGGTGCAGCTTGAACCACTGGCAGACCGCCTGCCCTGCGATCTCGCCAAACTTGAACGGGTAACCCAGGCCGCCTTCGGCCAACGCCGCAAGATGCTGCGGCAAAGCCTGAAGTCGCTGGGTGGAGAGACACTGCTGGAACGGGTCGGGATTGAACCGACGCGGCGGGCAGAAACGCTCAGCGTCGAAGAGTTCTGCGCTCTGGCGCGAGCACTTTAACCGCCAACCTCAGCCTTCAAGCAGTTCCTTGACGAATTCAAACAGGCCAGGACGGCGGTCGCGGCGCAGACGTTCGGCCTGCACAATGGCGCGCACGGCGGAATAGGCCCGGTCGAGGTCATCATTGACGACGACATAATCATATTCGCGCCAGTGCTCTATTTCGGAGCGCGCATTGGCAAGCCGTTGTTCGATCACGTCATCGGCGTCTTCGGCGCGACGCTGCAACCGCGACCGCAATTCGGCCATGGAAGGTGGCAGGATGAAGATCGACACCACATCGGCGCTCATCTTTTCCTGCAATTGCTGGGCGCCCTGCCAGTCGATGTCGAACAGCATGTCACGGCCATCGGTCATCGCAATTTCTACTGCTTCGCGCGGCGTACCATAACAATTGCCATGGACTTCGGCCCATTCGAGAAGCGCTTCGGAATCGCGCATGCGCTCGAAATCGCGATGCGACTTGAAATGGTAGTGCACACCTTCAATTTCGCTGCCGCGGCGCGGGCGGGTGGTTACGCTGACAGACAGGCTCAGGCCTGTGTCATTTTCCAGGAGATTGCGGGCAATGGTCGATTTTCCGGCGCCGGACGGGGACGAAATCACCAGCATGAGGCCGCGACGCTTGATGCGGGCCGAGGGAAGATGGGCGGGTGGTTGGCTCATCACTACTCCAGATTTTGTACTTGTTCGCGAAACTGGTCTATCAGGACCTTCAAATCAAGCCCGATGGCGGTGACCGGCGCCGCATTGGACTTCGAACATATGGTGTTGGTTTCACGGTTGAATTCCTGGGCGAGGAAGTCCAGGCGACGGCCAGCTGCGGCGTCGCCGGAAAGCAGTTCTCTTGCCGCCTCGACATGGGCCTTGAGACGGTCGATCTCTTCACGCAGGTCCGCTTTGGTGGCGAGTAACGCCGCCTCCATGTGCAGGCGGTCGCGATCAAGGCCTGCGCCTGTGTCCATCAGGCTAGCAACCTGATCGGCAAGCCGGGTGCGAATAGCTTCCGGCGAGCGCGACGGATCAGCCTCCACTGCAAGGGTTAGTTCGCTGATGCTGCTAACCTGTGCAGCGAGCACTCGCGTCAGGGCCGCACCTTCCGACAGCCGCATGGCCTTGAGGTTTTCAAGCGCGCTCATGAAACCTGCGAGCACTGCCTGATTACGTGTTTCGCGGGTTTCATTGGAAAGTTCGGGATCGCGGAATTCAAGAACACCCTTGATGTTGAGAATGCCGTCGAGCGACGGCTTGCGGGCATCGATGCGATCTTCCAACCTGTTGACCAGATTGATGACAGCTTCCAGCGCCGCCTCGTTGACCACAGCTTCAACGGCGGCACTGGCGGCACTGGTTGAAAGCGAAACCTGCAGATTGCCGCGGTTCAGTGCTGCGGCAACGGCCTTCCGGACAGGCTGTTCAAGCGCCTCAAAGCCCTGTGGCAGCCTTAGCCGCACATCAAGGTTCTTGCCATTGACCGAGCGGATTTCCCACACATAGCGGAAGCCATCCACTTCGCCTTCATGGCGCGCAAACCCTGTCATTGACTGGATTGCCATGCTTTCAGCCCCCTTTTTTCCCCAAACAGGCACCACCAAGACAGGCGGTGGTCAATCAATTGCCTTCTGTATCCGCCTCATCAGCCTTTTCTGCAGCAAGAGCCTTTTCGCGCTCGGCCTCAAGCCTGCGCCAGCGTGCAACATTGGAATTGTGGTCGTCCAGCGTTTCGGCGAAAGCGTGCCCGCCGGTGCCGTCAGCAACGAAATACAGGTCCTTGGTCCGCGACGGATTGGCGACGGCCTCCATCGCCTCACGGCCCGGGTTGGCAATCGGTGTCGGCGGCAAACCGTCGATCACATAGGTGTTGTAGGGCGTCGGCTTGTCGATGTCGGACTTGTAGATCGGACGGTCAGACGGTTTTCCGGCACCGCCGAACAGGCCGTAGATAATCGTCGGATCCGACTGCAGGCGAATGCTCCTGTTGAGCCGGTTGATGAAAACGCCGGCAACACGCGGACGCTCGTCCGCCTTGGCGGTTTCTTTCTCGACGATGGAGGCGAGAATCACCAGTTCTTCCGGGCTTGCGAGAGGCAGATCCGGAGCCCGACGAGCCCAGACCTGTTCAAGCGCCCTTGTCTGGGCTTTTGCCATTTGCTCAATGATTTCTGCGCGTGTGGTACCCCGGGAGAATTTGTAGGTTTCTGGCAGCAGAGCGCCTTCAGGGGGCATTTCCGCAGGCAGATCACCCTGCAGCATTTCATCTGCCCTGAGCCTGTCGAAGACCTGCTGCACGGTCTGGCCTTCCGGAACTGTGAAGGAATGCAGGATGGATTTGCCCGACTGCATCAGCTCAACGACTTCGAGCATCGATGAACGCGCCTTGATCTCGTACTCACCGGCCTTGAGCGTATCATCGCCCAGCACGCCCTTGGCGCCAATCGAGAAAATCCGCTGATTGGTGATGATGCCCTGGCGTTCCAGCCCGGCGGCAATCTGGTTGAGGCCTGCACCTTCGCGCACCATGAAATCCGTCGTCTGATCCAGCGGCCCGCGCCCTTCAAACTCGGTTTTGCCATACCAGAATATGCCAATGCCGATGATCGCGACGAAAATGATCAGCGAAAGAATGAAGTTGAGGAACACAACGACCTGATTGCGGGCCCGGCGTGACCGCTTCGGCGGAGGCGGCGCCTTTTCCGGCTTCAGGGCCTGCGACGGCGAGACCGGTACTATCGGACCGGACTGCGCATTGTTGTTGCCACCAGCTCGGCCAAAAATGCCCTTGCCTTGATTATTGCGGTCGTTCACGAGGTCAATCTCCGCGGGAATTGGAACAGGGACAGTGCCCCATGCAGTGTTTTTGCCGCTCAATGTGGCGAAATGCCGGTTCAAAGACTTGCTGATCAAAACCGGGCAAATTCCGTCATCAGTTCTGAAACCGTTTCAGAACGAGCGATGCGTTTGTGCCGCCAAAACCGAAGGAATTGGACAGGGCCACATCAATCTGGCGTTTGCGCGCCACCTTGGGCACGAGATCGATCTTGGTCTCGACTTCGGGGTTGTCCAAATTGAGCGTTGGTGGAGCAACATTGTCGCGAATGGCGAGCGCTGAAAAGACAGCTTCCATTGCGCCGGCGGCACCCAGCAAGTGACCGATCGACGATTTGGTCGATGACATCGAAATCCCCTCGGCAGCATCACCAACAAGCCGCTCGACAGCGCCCAGTTCAATGGTGTCGGCCATGGTGGATGTGCCATGAGCGTTGATGTAATCGACATCAGACGGTGTCAGGCCAGCGCGTTTGAGCGCCATCTGCATGCACCGGTAGGCGCCATCGCCATCTTCCGACGGCGCTGTGATGTGATAGGCGTCGCCCGACAGGCCGTATCCGACCACTTCTGCGATGATGTTGGCGCCACGCGCCAGGGCGTGATCAAGCTCTTCGAGAACCACAGCGGCTGCGCCCTCGCCCATGACAAAGCCGTCACGGTCGCGATCATAGGGGCGCGAGGCCTTTTCCGGGGTGTCGTTATATGAAGTTGAAAGCGCCTTGCATGCAGCAAAGCCTGCCAGTCCGATGCGGCAAATGGCGGCTTCCGCGCCGCCCGCGACCATGACATCGGCGTCGCCCAGCGCGATCAGCCGGGATGCGTCGCCAATAGCGTGCGCCCCGGTGGAGCAGGCCGTAACCACGGCGTGATTGGGTCCGCGCAAACCATGACGGATCGAGATCTGGCCGGAAATCAGATTGATCAGACGACCGGGAATGAAGAATGGAGAAACTCTGCGAGGCCCCTTGTCGCGCAAGGTATAGCCTGCCTCGACGATGCCTTCCAGGCCGCCAACGCCGGATCCCATCATCACGCCAGTCGCGATCTGATCTTCCCGGGTCTGAGGATGCCAGCCGGCATCCTTGAGCGCCATATCGGCAGCGGCGACACCAAACAGGATGAATTTATCGACCTTGCGCTGTTCCTTGGGCTCCATCCAGTCATCAGGATTGAAGGCGCCCTCAACCGATGGATCGGTGGGGACAGAGCAGGCAATCTGGGCGGCGATATCGCTGACGTCGAAAGCGGTGACACGTGACGCACCGTTCTGGCTGCCGATCAAGCGAGACCAGGTGATCTCGGTGCCGCAACCGAGCGGAGAAACCACACCTGTGCCGGTTATGACAACTCTGCGCATCGTCTCAGGTCCCAGTCATGTCAAAATGCAAATAAACCGGCGCAGATGCTGCGCCGGTCCTGACGGCGGACATCAGATCCGCCCGTCGACTGAAGTCCAATCAGGCCTGAGCCTTGGTGATGAACTTGACTGCGTCACCAACGGTCAGGATGGTATCAGCTGCATCATCGGGGATTTCCACGCCGAATTCTTCTTCGAACGCCATCACCAGCTCGACTGTATCGAGCGAATCCGCACCGAGATCGTCAATGAAGCTTGCGCCTTCGTTTACTTTATCAGCGTCAACGCCCAGATGTTCGATGACAATTTTCTTTACGCGGTCTGCGATGTCGCTCATGTCGGATTCCTCGACCTGTTTCACATTGTTGTTGCGCTTCGTTACCTGCGCAAGCATGGGTAATCAAGCTCGTTGCACGTTTTTATGCGCTATGCCCGGGTCCGTCAAAGCCGAAGCTGTGGATTTCAGCAAATTCCGGCCTTAAAAACTGGCACGCGCCGCGCCTACAGAAGGGGCGAAGTATCACGGTTTGGCAACCGGGCAAAGCCGGAAAATGCGCCTCAACGTGATTCCCGCCAGCATGGTGAACCCGCCAGCGGGGCGTCAGCCTGCCGGACGGCAGATCAAACCATCAGCATGCCGCCGTTCACATGAATGGTCTGGCCGGTGACATAGGAGGCTTCGTTGGAAGCCAGCCAGGTGACGGCAGACGCGATTTCCGCACCGGACCCCATGCGCCGCATCGGAATGGCGCCCATGATCGCTTCTTTCTGCTTTTCATTGAGCTTTTCAGTCATGGCGCTTTCAATGAACCCGGGTGCCACGCAATTGACGGTGACGTTGCGCGTAGCGATTTCCTGCGCCAGGCTTTTGGAAAAACCGATCATGCCGGCTTTGGCGGCGCAATAGTTTGCCTGGCCCGGATTGCCGGCAACGCCAACAACCGAGGTGATGTTGATGATGCGACCATGGCGGCGCTTCATCATCGGATGGGCCAGCTCACGAGTCAGACGGAATGCGGCGGTCAGGTCTACCTCGAGAACCTGATCCCAGGCATCATCGGTCATGCGCACGAACAGCCCGTCCTTGGTGATCCCGGCGTTGTTGATCAGAATATCGACACCCTCGAGCTGCTCCTCGGCCTTTTTGCCAAGTGCCGAGACGGCATCGCGGTCGGACAGGTCGGCGGGAAACATCATCACCCGCTCGCCAAGGTCTGCAGCCAGCGCTTCCAGCCGCTCGACGCGAGTGCCATGAAGGCCGACGGTTGCGCCCTGGCTGTGGAGCTGACGGGCGATTGCTTCGCCGATTCCACCGGATGCACCGGTCACAAGTGCCTTGCGGCCTTTCAGATCGAACATGGAAAGTCCTTTCGGGAGTCTTCTTCAGTTTGAGCCTGAATACAGGCCGTCATGATTTGGTGGTCAGGTCGAATTAGGCGCTGATTGCGGCCAGAAACGGATCAATGTCGTCAGGCCCGGAAACATTAAGCCCGATGAGAGAACGGTCAATGCGACGGGCAAGACCGGTCAGGACCTTGCCTGCGCCGATTTCAGCCAGCGTATCGACGCCATTGGCGGCAAACCAGGCAACCGTCTCGCGCCAGCGCACCTGACCTGTGACCTGCTCGACAAGCAATTTGGCGATCTCATCGGGATCGGAGACCGGGGCAGCGCCGACATTGGCGATGACAGGAACCAGGGGCGCGGATTTCGTTACGCCCGCAAGCGCCTCGCGCATGGCGTCGGCGGCAGGCTGCATAAGGCTGGAATGGAAGGGGGCCGACACCGAAAGCATCAGGGCGCGCTTGGCGCCCCTGGCTGTGGCGTTTGCGGCGGCGGCCTCGACAGCAGGCTTGAGGCCGGAAATCACCAGCTGCCCGCCGCCATTGTCATTGGCGATCTGAACCGCGCCGAGTGCACGGGCTTCGGCGCAGGCAGCTTCGACATCATCATTTTCCAGCCCGATGATGGCAGCCATTGCCCCCTCACCCGCTGGAACTGCGGCTTGCATGGCGTTGCCGCGAATCCGCAACAGCCGTGCCGTATCGGAAATCGAGAACATACCGGCTGCACACAGTGCCGAATATTCGCCAAGCGAATGACCGGCGACATAACTTGCGGTCTTTGCAAGATCGAGACCGCGCGCTTCAAGCACCCGGATCAACGCCATCGACACAGCCATCAGCGCCGGCTGTGCGTTGGCAGTCAGGGTCAGCGTGTCCTCGGGGCCTTCAAAAATCACCGCCGACAGCTTTTCGCCGAGCGCCGCGTCGACCTCGTCGAAGACTGCTTTTGCTTCGGGATAGGCTGCGGCAAGATCCTTGCCCATGCCAACTGCCTGGCTGCCCTGCCCTGGAAAAGTGAATGCTATGGCCATATTTCGGCTCCGATCAATTGTCTCGCGTTGGCGCTTCAATTCACATTCGCAACGCCGGTGTCAAGTTTAAGCCCTATCCCAAAATGAAGCCAACGGTTGGCCAGCGCGGCCTGATCTGTCAAAAACCCGCGAGAAAACGCTTCAGCTTGATGTATGCACGGCAAGGTTCAAATGGATCCATCTGAACCGCAACATGTATCAGATTCCGGCACTGATGAGGTCCGTTACCCCTGAAATCACGGCATCGACGGCAACCGCTGCGAGGACCATGCCCATCACCCGGCTGACAATCGCCGCACCGCCGTTCCCGATCACACGGAGGATCGGTGTCGCCAGCAGCATGCACGCCAGGGCGACCCCTACGACGCACAACATGACACTGCCGGTGACGATTTGCTGTTGAATGCTGAAACGGTTGTTGTCGGTCAGCAGGACAATGGCGAGCATGGCGCCCGGCGATGCCAATGACGGCACTGCCAACGGAAACACCGCGACGGAATGCGCGTCTGCCAGCTTTTTTGCCTCGGCGGTCTCCGCTTCAGGCTTCGAGGTGTCGAAAATCATGGTCAGGGCAAACAGGAACAGGATGAGGCCACCGGCGATCTGAAAGGCCGGAAGACTGATATCGAGGGCTTCGAGGAGGAATTGCCCGGCAACCAGAAAAAACAGCAATACGCAGGCTGCAATCAGGGCGGCCCGGATTGCAGTCGACACACGCTCGGAAGCCGGCATGCTCGCGGTAATTGCCACAAAAACCGGGATCGTTCCGATCGGATCGATTACCACCCACAGCGTTACAAATTGCTCAAAAATCCCTGTCATCACTTACCTTTCGTGGTTACCTCCACGCCCCCTCGCCTACGCGCTGCATTTGCAAAGACAAACACGCCGGACAGTGGTCGACCGGCCATTTCCCCGGCCTGTCGTTGTATCTCTGATCTTACGGGAAAAATATTTCTCACCCATGAACACAAGCATCTTGAATTTGCCATTGAACGCAATCACATCTCTTCCGTTGCGCTCAAAACCAGCAGCGCCTTTTTCGGACCAACAACGATGTCGCACTCCGCGTCACACTCCGCCCCGGTCATTTCAGCCGCGCGCCTTGCCATGCCTGCTCCCAAAACCAAATTCATCGCATTCCTGACCGCTATCGGCGCCATCGTGCTGATTGGCTCGGAAATCTGGCTCGCCGCCCTTGCAGCTGTATGGGCCATTGACGGGTTCTTTGACCTGGCTACGCTTGGCGACCTGATCATGATCGCCCTGATTGCGCCGATTGCGCTGTGGGCAACATGGATGACAGCACGGCTTGCGATTTCAGCTGAAATGAGCCCCGAAAACGCCGACTGAGGCCTTAGACGGGTATCTACCGCGCCGCGCCCTTGCAGAATGCGCGAAGGCCGGTGTGATACCCTGAACCTATGCATTTATGTCTCGTTCGAGTGAACCCACTTGAGCGTGATATGCAGTGCAGTCCAAACCGCCAGACGATTCACAGCGATGAACCAGGGTTCCCCGCGTGATTTGTCATGCCTTCGTCTTGCTCGGCTACATTGTCGTTACCGCTCAGACCAACTCCGGGAGTGATTTCCATGCTGTTACAAATCGCCATGCTTGCCGGTGGATTGGTGTTGCTGACCATCGGCGCGGAGTATCTGGTGCGTGGCGCCATATCGCTTGCCAACAGGCTGGGTATGCCACCGCTTCTTATCGGACTGACCGTGGTCGGCTTCGGCACCTCGATGCCGGAGTTGCTGGTGTCGCTGCAGGCGGCACTCGGCGGCTCACCGGCGATCGCCGTGGGCAATGTGGTTGGGTCCAACACTGCCAACATCCTGCTCATCCTCGGCACGGCCGCAGTGATCTCGCCGATTGCCGCGCGGATCCCTAACCTCAAGCGCGACATGGTGATGATGCTGGCGTCAGCTGTCATCATGCTGGGCCTTGGCTATTGGGGTATCGTCAATATCTGGCTTGGACTCGCCATGTTCGCTCTGCTGGCAGCATACCTGGCTTGGGTCACCCATACCGACCGCCGCCGCATGACGGCGGAAGAAGCCGAACTGGTGGTCAAGATCGCTGGCTGGAAAGAAGCGGTCTTCATTGTCGGCGGTTTGATCGCGCTGTTCTTCGGCGCCGACCTGCTGATTAATGCCGCGACCGCGATTGCCCGCAGTTTCGGTATTTCCGAAGCCGTCATCGGTCTTACCATTGTTGCTGTCGGCACCAGCCTTCCGGAACTTGCGACCTCGGTCGTCGCCGCCTTCCGCCGCCACGCCGAAATTGCGCTCGGCAATGTCGTCGGCTCCAATATTTTCAATATCCTGGGCATCCTCGGCATCACGGCTGTGGTGGTTCCGGTTCCAATTGAGACTTCAATGGCGTCCTTCGACATCCCGTTCATGCTCGTGGTGTCACTGGCGCTGATTGCGCTGATCCTGATTGCCGGACGGATCAGCCGTGGCGCAGGTATCGCAATGTTGGCGATCTATACGAGCTATGTCGTCTGGCTTTTCTAACCCCTTGAAGCTTACGGTGAACTGATCGTTTCACAACCGGGTGGGTTGCGCCTTCGGATGCTGCCGGTATTGTGCGCAGAAATCATCAGCCAAGGAATGCTCCCCAATGAAGATGAACCCGCTCGGACGCACGGAAATCATGGTCAGCGACATCTGTCTCGGCACCATGACCTGGGGCGAACAGAACACCGAAGCCGAAGCTCACGAGCAGATGGATTACGCACTGACCCAGGGCGTCAATTTTTTTGATGCAGCCGAGATGTATCCTACCCAGCCGACACGGGCGGAAACCCAAGGCCGCACGGAAGAATATATCGGCAGCTGGTTCCGCGCGTCCGGCAAGCGCAATGAGGTGATTCTCGCCACCAAGATGGGCGGCGACGGGGTCAAATGGATCCGGGATGGCCAGGGCTTTACAAGAGCCTCGGTGATGGAGGCCGTCGATGGCAATTTGAAGCGGCTTGGAGTTGATCATATCGACCTCTACCAGTTGCACTGGCCAAACCGCGGCTCCTATCATTTCCGCAAGCACTGGGCGTTTGATGCCAGCACGCAGGACAAGGCAACTACCGTTGATGACATCCGCGAGACGCTGGAAGGCCTCGGCGATGCAGTCAAAGCCGGCAAGATCCGCGCTGTCGGCCTTTCCAACGAAAGTGCCTGGGGCACGATGCAGTTCGTCCAGCTGGCTGAAGAGCACGGCCTGCCGCGCGTCGCTTCCATCCAGAACGAATACAACCTTATCTGCCGGATGTTTGATACTGACCTCGCCGAAGTGGCGCATCACGAAGATGTCGGGTTGCTGGCGTTTTCTCCGCTGGCCGCGGGCATTCTGAGCGGCAAATATCAGGGCGGAGAGATACCGGAAGGCTCACGCCGCTCCCGGGTGGAGAACCTCGGCGGGCGCTGGCGTCCGGAAACCGAAGCGGCAACGCAGGCCTATCTCGAGGTTGCCGTGAAGCATGGACTGGACCCGTCGCAAATGGCGATTGCGTTCTGCATGACGCGGCCATTCATGACCTCGACGATCATCGGCGCGACGACAATGGACCAGCTCAAGACCGCCATCGGGTCCAAGGATGTCACACTGCCGGATGCAGTTCTCGAAGACATCGCCATAGCACGCCGCGCGCATCCGATGCCGATCTGAGGACGCTTTCAGGCCAGCGGCTGCAAGGCGCGCCTGTCTCAATGCCGGCGTTTGCCGAGTGCGGGATGGGTGCGCCGGGCAACGATTGCACATCCGACAAGCACCAGCCCGATCGCAGCGAAAACACCCTGCACCGAGGTGAAGGCGAGCACCAGCCGGACAAAGGCAGGCGATCCGACGGAGGCAACATCCCGGAAGGTGGAATAGACCGCCGCCATCTCGGTGCGCTCGGAGGGTTTGACCGTCAGCAGGAACGGCAAGCCACCACTGACGTCGAGCAGGACCAGAAACAAGGTCGCCGACACCAGAACCGCGATGGCGGGCCATGGGTAACCCGAGAGCAGCGTCGCGGCGAGGAACAAAACGCCACTTCCGCCAAATCCGGTCATGATCGCGTTGCGCACGCTGGTTTTCTGCAAGAACCCGAGCATGAACGGTGTCAGGAACAGAAAGCCGTTGGAAATCGACAGGGTCAGTCCGCCGACCTGATCGCTCAGGCCGGATTTCACCGCATAGATCGGTACATAAATGATGTAGACCGACCAGCCGACCGACCGCATCGTGGCAAAAAACCAGCCTGCAACCAGAGTGGGTTGCCGGAAAAATCGCGGGATATAGCGCAACGGGTTGGTCGGCGGCCTGCGGGCCTTGGTGATAACCTTGCCATCGCCGAGACGCAGGTGCCAGAAGAAACCCAGCATCACCAGACAGGCGGCAATCGAGATCAGGAACGGGACCTGTGGGTGCCAATCCATCAGCACCACGCCGAGGAATGGCCCGACGCTCCAGGGAATGCCGCTGAACAAAAGCCGCCGGCTTTCGTTGCGCCCCATTGAGGAGCGCTCGACATAATCCATCACATAGGCGTTGAAACAGACGGCCAGAATGACCAGTCCGACAGAATTGGCTGCAACCGCATAGGGCACCAAGCGGGCATTGAAGAAGCCTCCGAGCAGGCTTCCGGCAATCATGATGAGGACACCCAGCGTATACAGCCAACGCCGCGGCACAAAACGGGCCAGCAGGGGGACGCACAACGCACAGAGCAGCCCGGTAAGGCCGATCAGGACATAGACTTCCGACACCGAGGCGGCGCTGCCCAGCGCCCGATACATCAACACCGGATAGACAGAAACCAGCGTCGCACGGGCTGACGCCTCGCACGCGGCAAGAATGGCGAATGAATTCACCCCGGGGTTGGCCGGTGGAAACTCGACGAGCGGGAGACGGTTCTGGACCAATATTACTGCTAACGTAAACAATGAGAAAACGACATTTTGCCCGTCGTCACAGTCTGCCCGATTTTTGATTCTGGCAAGACAGTGGATAATCATCAAAGACTTGGTTCAGTGTCGGCAAAACAGGCCGATTGGCCGCCGGCTGCAATTCATACCGGAGTGAACGACAATCACATCGGCCGTGCCATCGGCGTGGCAAAGACCGGCCAGGAAAACAGATACGATGCCCGTGCACATGACCTGGTTTTGGATCGTCAGGTATCGCCGGTCTTCAAGCCTCGCTGAGCCATACTTCCATCCGTGTCTTGCGGGTCGGCAGCGAGCAACTTGAGCAGCATCAAGTGGACCTGATCAATTGGTTGCGGGCGGCCGAGCAGATAGCCTTGGGCGATGTGACAACCGCTCTTGCGCAGGATCTCGTGCTGACCGGCTGACTCGACGCCTTCGGCGACAACCTTCATCCCAAGTTCAGTGGCCAGATCAACCACCGCCTCGACAATGGTCAACGAACGCGGATCGTCACCAAGATTGTCAACGAAGGATTTGTCAATTTTCAACTCATCCCAATCGAACTGCCTGAGATAGGACAGCGCCGAATAGCCTGTTCCGAAATCGTCTAGCGCAATTGAAATGCCGAGACCCTTGAGGCCTTTCAAAATGCGGCCAGCCAGTTCGGGCTCGGACATCATCAGCGATTCTGTCACCTCCAGCGTCAATCGGTGCGCCGGGAAGCCGGTGCTCTCGAGTACATCTGTCACCATCCCGATGACATCGTCGCGCAACATCTGGCCAACGGAAAGATTGACCGAGACCCGGATGTTGTCCGGAAACGCCATTGCCTCGGAGCATGCGGTCATCAAAATGCAGCGTCCGAGCTCGACGATCTGCGAAGAGGTTTCGGCAATCGGGATGAACTCGTTCGGCCCGATCCAGCCCAGCTCCGGATGATTCCAGCGCGCCAGAGCTTCAAAACCGACCACCTGGCCGGTTTTGATGTCCACCTGCGGCTGATAGAACGGAAAAACATCGCCATTGGTGAGCGCATATTTCAGATCAGTTTCGAGGCGGCCGCGTCTTTCAAAATCCTGGCGCATCGAGGGGTCAAAAGTGACGACAATGCCCTTTCCCAACGCCTTGGCATTGCTAAGCGCCAGATCAGCGTCGAGCATCGGGTTGGAGGCCGAGTCCTTGGCGCGGTCAAGCAGCGAGAGGCCAATTGTGGCGCCGATTGCCACCGTGCTGCGCTGAACGACATAAGGCTGGCCGAGCTCCAGGAGGATTTCTGCGGCAATGGCTTGATGCCGGGCAACGGCAGCCTTGCCCTGCAACAGAACGACAAACTCATCTCCGCCAAAACGGGAAACAATGTTGCCCGGGCCCAACTTGCCGATCATATGCGTGAGCCGGTCGGAAACCGAAACCAGCAAATCATCGCCGGCTGAGTGACCGAGCAAGTCATTGACCGACTTGAACCCGTCAAGATCGATCGCAAACACCGCCAACGTTTGGCTCTGACCATTTTGGCCGTCCATGGCCGCATCAAACGCCTGCTTGAAGGCGAGCCGGTTTGGCAGGCCCGTCAGGGCGTCGTGGTGGGCAAGATCGGAAAACCCGACTGCGGCATGACGGGCGGCACGATGGGCGCGTTCGAGCGATCTGTTCTGATACATCATGACCAGCAACAGGATCGCGCCGAGGCCAATCAATCCAAAGGCCAGGTATTTCTGCACACGCTGTTCCCTGGCCAACTCATTGCGGATTTCCGCGTTGACCATGATTGTGTAGGTGTGGGCATCAGCACCAATACGGTGCATGACCGGGGCAATTGCGGCGAGTTTCCTGACGATTCGCTCCTGCACCTGCGGATCGTCAAGATTGGCAAATACGGTGATGGCGTCGCCAAACTCGGCCCTGATCTGGTCGAACTTGGCCCGGCGCTCCGGATCTTGGTCTATATAGGCCCCGAACACGCCGGAATTCCAATTGGCAAGCCGGCCCTGAACGATCTGGCTGTACAGCTCCACCTGAGCGGCATCATCGGGATTGCCGCCTGCCAGATAAGCGGCCACCGACTTCTGCAGCTCCAGTATCTCCATCCGTCCTGCCGAGCCCGTCCATGTGATGTCATAACGGGCTGAACGGGCGACCGAATCCTCAGATGCGGCCACAAGACCGGCATGGATCCAGCCGATTGCACCAAGGGCAAAAAGGCTGCCAATCGCAAACAGATTAAACGTGGTTCTTGAAAGCCGCATGAAGGGGTGATCTTTGGTGCTCGGGACTATTCGATAACGATGCTGCGGACCTGCCAGGCAGACCGGGAGTGATAGATTTCCGTGTTCAATTCGGGTTTTTCATCAAACGGATAGACGACAAACAGCGGGCCCTTGTCGCTGATTGGCATGGGTTCACCATTCTTGCGGCTCGCAAGGATGACACCGTGATCAATGAAGTCCGAGAAAGGCACTTCGGTGCGGTACTTGTTGAGCGCCAGGATAGCGGCTGTGTCGCCGGTCGCTCCCACCGCCTGCATCAACACGGCCATTGAAACTCCTTCAAAGTTGACAGCCTCCACCTCCCAGGGTGAACTGGTGGTGATGCTGGAAGTGCCAAGTGCCTCAAGTTGGGCGATGGTAAAATCCACCGCTTCGCCGTTGGTCACTTTTCCGGAGATGGTCAGCACCACCTTGCCGGTCTCGTCTGCCTGTGCAGCTATGCCACCGAGCATAAGCGTCGCGCCAACAAGCAGGGCTCTAAAGAATGAAGACATAGACGCTTTCCTTCCATTTCTCCGATCACACAGCTTCGTCCGGCAGGCGGGTCTTCAACTGCGGATTTCAAGAACTACACTTCGCACGCAGCAATGAAGCCTGAGTTAAGCTGATTATAAAGAACTTACATATGAAAACTAAGCTGACCCAGTCGTCAGAAGCGCTCCCGGTCACAGAAAGCCGATACCAATCCGAGCCTTGGCGAGTTTGATCGAACAATGAACATAACGCCTGCCTGCCACGGTTTTGCCGGTGCCGGAAATTAAAAACACGGCCGCTGCCGGCAAAATTCCGGAGCACCAAATCCACCCCACCCGGACACATCCGGGCTTCGTACTTGCAATGCGGCGAAAACCACGTATAAGCGCGCTTGTTCGAACACCCGGTCATCTGGCTGGTGGCTGAACGGGGGGTGGTCGCCTTGGCGTCCATAGGAACTAGAGTGTTCCGACCTCCTGTGTCTCCGCTCACGACCGTCTCGATACCACGTCTTTCTTGCCCGGCCCACATGGCCGCCAGGACAAGTCGCTGGGGCTTAGCGCCGGATCCGGGTGATGTTAAAGCAAGAAAGGCAAGTCAATCATGGCTCTATATGAACATGTATTCCTTGCCCGGCAGGATGTCTCCAGCCAGCAGGTCGAAGCCCTCGTTGAACAGTACAAGGGCGTGATCGAAGCTAATGGCGGCAAAGTCGGGCGCATTGAGCATTGGGGCCTTAAGTCCCTTACCTACCGCATCAACAAGAACCGTAAGGCGCATTATTCGCTGATGGACATTGATGCTCCTTCGGATGCCGTGAAGGAAATGGAGCGCCAGATGCGCTTCAACGAAGACATTCTTCGCTTCATGACCGTTTCGGTTGATGCGCATGAAGAAGGCCCGTCGGCCATGCTTCAGAAGCGTGACCGTGATGACCGTCCGCGTGGCGGCGATCGTGACCGTGGTGATCGTGATCGCGGCGACCGTGGTGACCGTGGCCCGCGCCGTCCGCGCGAAGACCGCGAATAGGAGTATTGAACATGGTTGATATCAATCAGATCCCGACGCGCCGTCCGTTCAATCGCCGCCGCAAGACCTGCCCGTTCTCGGGCGCGAATTCGCCGAAGATTGACTACAAGGACGTTCGTCTGCTGCAGCGCTACATTTCCGAGCGCGGCAAGATCGTTCCTTCCCGCATCACGGCTGTAAGCCAGAAGAAGCAGCGCGAACTCGCCCGGGCGATCAAGCGTGCACGTTTCCTCGGCCTTCTGCCTTACGTGCTGAAGTAGGACTTTTCGGAACCCTGCGTTAACCGCAGGGTTCCGTTCCCATCCCGCGAACGGGCGCGGGGTCTGGGCTAGCAATTCCCGGGTTGGGGTCAAGGCGCGGAATGGGTCCGTGGCACGCCTCTAACTGCTCACAAAGCAGGACAGCGACAAATGACACAGCAAAGCACATCGCTCCTTGTGGGCCTGCTCGCCGGCGTTTCCGCCGCGTTTTTGCTTGTCAGCGCCGGATCTCCTTCCAGCCTGTCGTTCATCCTGTTTGCAGCCGCAGCGCTTCCAATCCTGATTGCAGGCCTTGGCTGGTCCAATCTTGCCTCCATCGTTGCTGTTGCCTCGGCCATGGCAGTGATTGCCATCGCCACCACTCCGCAGGCTGCGCTTGTTTCGGCGGTTACCACGCTGGCGCCTGCGGCATGGATCGCGCATCTTTCCAACCTGGCGCGGCCAGCCGAGGAACTTGGCGGCCCCGACGGCGCTGTCGCCTGGTATCCACTGTCTGATATCTTCGTCAGCATCGCATTTTGCGTCTGTATCGGCCTGGTAGCCGTCGGACTGGCAATGGGATATGGCACCGACTTCGTCAGCCAGCTGGTTGATATTTTTGTCTCCACCATCAAGGACAGCAACGCAGCCTACGAGCCTACGGCAGAGGGCTTGGCGGAGATGAAGCAGTTCTTCCTCTACGCCCTGCCCGCGATCCAGGCGGCCATGTGGGTGCTGATTCTGCTTGCAGGCTGGTATGTCGCCTCGGCCATCGTCCGGCAGTCAGGCCGGTCGAAGCGCCCCAAGGATGATATCCCCTCACAGCTCAGGATGCCGCGCATGGGTGCGATGGCGCTGGTCGTGGGCGTGGCGATGAGCTTCATTGAGGGCGGCATCGGCCTGATCGGCTGGACCATCTGCGGCGCTTTCGGCATCGGCTTTGTGATCGCGGGCTTTGCTATCGCGCATCACCGCACCCGGGGCAAACCGGCACGCGGCCTGTTGCTGTGGACTGCATATCTGTCGAGCGTCATCTTCACTCTGCCGCTGGCGTTTTTCCTTTTCCTCGGGCTGTTCGATACCGCCCGCACACTCACGGTGACCGGATCCGGTCCCCAATCCAAACCCTGACAACCTCCTCGAAAGGACATCATCATGGACGTCATTCTTCTTGAACGCATCGCAAAGCTCGGCCAGATGGGCGAAACCGTAAAGGTTCGCGACGGCTATGCCCGCAACTTCCTGCTGCCTCAGGGCAAGGCACTGCGCGCCAATGCAGCCAACAAGACCCGCTTTGAAGCTGAGCGTACAGTGCTCGAAGCCCGTAACCTCGAGCGCAAGTCGGAAGCTGAGCAGATTGCCGAAAAGCTCAACGGCAAGACCTTCGTCGTCGTGCGTTCCGCCGGCGAAACCGGTCAGCTTTACGGTTCGGTCGCAGCCCGCGACGTGATGGCAGTACTGGCCGACAACGGCTTCAGCATCGGCCGCAGCCAGGTTGACATGAACAACCCGGTCAAGACCATTGGTCTGCACACAGTGCCGCTGGCGCTGCATGCTGAAGTCAGCGTATCGGTCACCTTCAACGTGGCTCGTTCCGCCGATGAAGCCGAACGCCAGCTCAAGGGCGAAGATCTCTCCTCCGCCGACGCCATCTACGGCATCGACGAGGAAGCTGCAGAGGAAGCCGCCGAAGCGGCTGCCAATGATCCCGATTACCTTGACGAAGAAGAAGGTGAAGGCGGCGAAGGTTCAAGCGAAGACGACTACAACGCCTGATACCAGCATCATCTGATCGCATGCATGAAACGCCCGGGATATTGCATCCCGGGCGTTTTCTTTGGGTACGGAAGATCTGCATCAGACCAAGATCACCGGGGCCAGCCCACCGCCAGGCGTGCGGAAATTTGTCGTCTGGCCGGAATACATCCGGGCTACTGGAAACAATGGCTGTCCGGCATAGGCATAGAGCCGGATATCAAACTTGAGCTTCGCAGCTATGCCCTCCACCATGAGCCCACGATCGGCAGGTGCTACGAATGCCTGGGCGACATAATCGCCCTGGAGAATGTTCTGCCATACCTGCCTTGTCAGCTTGTCGCCACGATAGGCCGCCCGGCTGCCATAGCCGCCCGAGGGTTTGAAAAACATCGTCTTGCGCGCCTTCCAGGCGGCGGCCGGATCAATACCGTCAACCACTTGTGTCCGCGGGATCATGGCGCGAAGGTCCGCGCCTACGGCACCAGGCTCACCGCCCTCGCCCCCCAGGAGCACAAGATTGCGTTTGTCGGCATAGAGCGCGTGGTGACGCGGCGACGGCGAAATCACCGCACCGTCCTCGAGATAGGCCTGCCGCAACACCTTGTTTGAGCTGGATTCCAGCCTGAAATCGGTCAAGCGGTTGTAGACCATGTCGATGATTTCACCGCCGTGCAGCAAAATGCCATCGCGATAGTCGAGCGCAGACGGATCGGTAATGATGGTGCGAATGCCACGCACGTTCAGCAGTTCAGCGGCAAGCAACATGTCCGGGTAGAGATACTGGTTTTCGGGATCGTCATCGACAATGGCGAGCGTGTGGAGCGGTTCGCCCGGTCTGACAGCGCTCCATTCCTCGATGAACATATTGCCCAGCAAGTCATCCAGCCGTGCTTCATCAAAATCGGCCCGGACCGTTCCGGCAGGCAGACAGCCCGTTCCCGCATCGGCAAACTGCTTGGCAAGGAAAGCTGCACCGGCATTGGTGTTGATTTCGATCAGCCGCGGTCCGTCGGACGAGATGTGGAAATCGAAGCCCATCAGCACACTGCGGCTTTGATGTTGGCGGGTGAGATCAATGCCAGGATTTCGGGCCTGAATTGCCACCTCATAGGATTTGGCCGCGATGCTTTTGGCAACCGCGTCGACCAGTTTTGCCATTTGCAGATAGTGATCGCGGGAAAGGAACACAGCTGTTTCAGCATAGAGCCCGGGGCGATCCGTCAGAAGCTTTGTCAGTCGTTGATCGCGGCTGCCGCTTGCCACGCGGATGCGGCGCGCCTCAGCTTCATACGGCATGCAAAGGCAAGACCTGTTGATCGCTTCGACAGGCGTCGTCCCGCAGCATGCAGCGTTTGAGACAGGGCTTAGCATGTGCAGGCCCTCTGCACAGTCCGGCGCAAGTCCTCATGTCCGCCACAGCAATCATTCAGGATGAATGAAAAGAGAGCGCCAAGCGTCTCGTATTGCGCACAATAAATCATCTGCTTGCCCTCACGCCGAACGCCGACAAGCTTGGCATCAGCCATCAATTGCAACTGGGCAGAGACGGTTTTGACGTTTTGTCCGAGTGCCTCCGTCAAAGTGCTTACCGATGACCCGCGTGGACCTGCCCGCACCAGTGCTTGCAACACTGATACGCGCCCTTCGTGGGCCAGAACCGAGAGAACTTTGACTGCATTGCTTGTATCCATCATTCTTTTATTCCATAGAATGTAAGAATGATCAAGCCGACACATGGGGCCTGACCGATTCCGCCTCTTCCCACTCTGTTGCCCTTGGGATAGAACCATCCAATGGCAAACATGGCAGCGGAAATGGACAAGGCTGAACAGGCGGCGCTTTTGCACTTCTATGCCGAAAGCGGCATGGCGGAGCTGTGCGAAGATGCGCCCATCGACCGGTTCCAGCAATCTGCTGAGATCCTTCAGTCGCGCGCCAAGCCGCAGCCACAACAAAATGTCACCGCGCCAGCCGCAGCGGGCCAGAGTGCTCCGGTGAACAAGCCATCGCCACTTCCGGCCAAGGGACAAAAGGCAGCAGCGCAACCGATCACGCCGGCACCCCAGGCTTCGCAGCTGACCATTCCCGGTGAAGCCGCGTTCGAGGATGCACGCGCGCTGGCTGCCAGTGCCAATTCGATTGTCGAACTGCGTGCAGCGCTTGACGGGTTCACCGGCTGCAACCTGCGCCACAGCGCCAAGACGCTGGTGTTCGCAGATGGCAATCCGGAGGCCGATGTGATGTTCATCGGTGAGGCGCCGGGCCGCGAGGAGGATCTTCAGGGCACGCCATTTGTCGGCCGCGCAGGGCAGTTGCTTGACCGGATGCTGGCCGCAATCGGGCTTGACCGTGAAACAGCCTACATCACCAACATTATTCCGTGGCGGCCACCCGGCAACCGGACGCCTGCCGCCCACGAGATCGAGCTGTGCCGTCCCTTTATCGAGCGTCACATTGCACTTGCCAAGCCAAAAATCCTGGTGATGCTCGGGAACATCGCAAGCAAATCCCTGCTTGATACCGACAAGGGAATCCTGTCGCTTCGTGGCACCTGGATGGACTGCACGATCGGCGAAACGAAGACACCAGCAATACCGACTCTGCACCCGGCCTATCTGCTTCGCAATCCTGCGCAAAAACGTCTCGCATGGTCGGATTTCCTGTCCCTGCAGGACCGGCTTGAACAGCTCAAGAGCGACTGACAAATCCTGTGCATTCCGGATGGGATGGCGGAAATGTTTTCACGGCGTCGCAATCGGGCCTTGCTGTCGCAGCCGGACATGACAAGGTCATTTCAAGAATCGCAATTGCAATCAGGTCTGCATGATCCGGAGACACCGGGCTTTGGGCAGGCCGCGCTCCGTTGGCAGGGAGAGCCGCCATGATCCAGTCCGTTCGATCGGTGGCGTCGCTGCTGCTTTCGACTTTTTTCCTGCTGGCCGCGATGGGGCTTTCCGGTTACCTGATTCCAATCAGGGCGGTGGCCGAAGGCTGGTCGACCTTCACCATTTCGCTGATTGCGACCGGCTACGCCATCGCTTTTACTGCCAGTTGCATCATCACCCCGAGACTGGTTCTCAAGGTTGGCCATGTGCGGGTGTTCGGCGCGCTGACCACCATCATGGCAATGTCCTACCTGTTGCATTCGCTGCTCGTGCATCCCGCCATCTGGGTGCTGACCCGTGCCATGGCCGGGTTTTCGATCGCCGGCGGTTACATGATCATCGAAAGCTGGCTCAATGAAAAAGTCAGCAATGAAAACCGCGGCGCTCTGTTTTCAGTTTACATGATGGTCTCCATGTCAGCCGTTATGGTCGGGCAATACATCGTGCCCCTCGGCGATCCGTTCGGCCCGACATTGTTCATCATCTGCGCCCTGATCTGTTCGATGGCGGTGATGCCGACCTTGTTGTCGAGTGCCCAATCGCCACAGCCATTGACCCAGGTGAAATTCGATGTTCCGGCACTCTACCGGCGTTCCCCGGCTGCGGTGGTCGGCACGTTGCTAGCTGGCCTGATCGCCAGCGCGTGGGGTGGACTCGGACCGGTTTATGCAACGCAACTGGGCCTTTCGACTGCCGAGGGTGCGTCGATGCTCGCCATCGCAATGATCGGCGGGGCGATCTTCCAGTATCCGCTGGGACGTGTTTCAGACCGGATGGACCGCCGCCGGGTGATGATTTTTGCAGGCATCGTCGGCGTTGCGGCTTGCGCGATAACAATTACGTTCGGCGTGGAAAACAGGATCATATTCTTTGCAGGCATGCTGTTCCTCGGAACCGTGTTGCTTCCGATCTATTCGCTCAATGTCGCCCACGCCAACGACCATGCCATGCCTGACGAGTTCGTTGAAGTTTCGAGCGGGCTGATGATCACCTATGGCGTTGCCACCATGATCGGACCGCTGGTTACCGGCGTTGCGATGGACCGGTTCGGGCCGCACGCCCTTTTTGCGATGATTGCGGTTTTCTTTGCCGCCTATGCCGGGCACGCCGCCTGGCGCATCAGCCGCCGTGAACAGGCGCCAGAAGAGATGCGGTCTGACTTCCTCGCGATGGCGGCGATGCCCGACCTGACGCCGCAGTCGGCAGAGCTTGATCCACGCTCCGATCCGGCCTGGGGCGAGCATGACGATGAGGACGACACCGAGACAGCATCTTGATAGGAAAACGATTGCGTCAGCCCTGCGGGGTGACCAATTTGCGCTGGGCTTTGCGCTCCAGACCGAGAGAATGCTCACGTAGAATGACAAAAATGCCGGCTCCCACCACGATTGCGGTGCCAGTGAGCATGGTCCAGGTGGGAACATCGCCGAATATGAAATAGCCGATGAGGATCCCGAGCACGATCGAGGTATATTCGAACGGCGCGATCGTTGACACCTCGGCATGGCGGTAGCTCTGGGTCAGCAGGATCTGACCAAGCCCGCCGCAAAACCCCGCCATCGCCATGAGACCAAGCGTCTGCCAATCCGGCATGATCCAGCCAAACGGCAATGACGCAAGCGAAAGCACCGTCGCTGTCAGCGAAAAATACAGAACGATCGTCGGGGTTTTTTCTGTCAGCACCAGTTTGCGAACCAAAATCATTGCGGTGGCGCCGAGCGCGGCCGAGGCCAGCATCGCAGCTGCACCAAGCGTTTCAGCAGACCCGAAACCATCGCCAAACAGGCTCAACCGGGGCCAACTGATGATCATGACGCCGCCCAGCCCTACAGCTACGGCCGACCAGCGAAAGACACGGACTGTTTCACCCAGAAAAAGTGCTGCGAACACCACTGTCAACAACGGCATCGCATATCCGATGGCGATGGCGTCGGGCAATGGCAGCCGCATAATGCCGTAAAACGACAACGTCATGGCTGAAACCCCAACCACGCCGCGCATTACGTGCGACAGCGGACTTGCGGTGCGCCAAGCCGTGTCGAGTTGTCCGCGCAGCGCCAGGAAAACCAGAATCGGGATAATGGCGAAGGCCGAGCGGAAGAAGACAATCTGTCCGGCGGGCATGCCCTCGCCCGAAGCCTTGATCAGCGTCGACATGGTGACGAACACGCTGACAGACGCCACTTTGAGGACAATCCCGATCATCGGCGATCCTGTCGGCTCAATGGCAGACTGTGGCATTGCGGCTTGCCGGGGAACGGTTGGTGGGCGTTCGGTCACCTGACTTCTTTCGTAATCGGAATTGCAGAAACAAGAATTCTCATCGTTTGGTTTTGGCGCTTTGCGGCGACCATAACCTGACTATTGGTTATCGTCCGATCAAAAAACCTGATGACCGCCACGCGTTGCGCTGATGAGAACCTCAACCGTTCAGGGTCTCCCAGACTCGCTGCGGTGTGGCCGGCATTTCAATGTGACGCACGCCGCGAGCGCGGTCGAGCGCATCCACAAGCGCGTTCATCACCGCAGGACATGACCCGATTGTGGCTGCCTCGCCTGCCCCCTTGATGCCCATGGCATTGGTGGTGGATGGGACGTTGCGGGTTTCGAAATCAAAGAACGGCATGTCGTCAGCGCGCGGCACGGCGTAGTCCATGAAGCTCGCGGTCAGCAACTGACCGTCGTCTGAATAGACAACGCCTTCGCTCAGGCATTGACCTATCCCCTGGACGACGCCGCCATGGATCTGGCCAAGCAGCAGCACCGGATTCACTGTCATGCCGAAATCGTCGACGATTGTGTAGCGCACAATTTCAACATGGCCGGTTGCCGGATCGATCTCGACTTCGCAAACATGGGTTCCATTGGGATAGGTGGCCTCGTCCTGCACCACATCGGCAAGTCCGGTGCGGTCTTCATCGCTCTTGGCAGCCTTTGCCATATCCGCGTAACTGATCACCCGGTCGGTGCCGACAATGCGCGCCGCACCATCAACCAGCTCGATATCAGCGGCCGAGGCTTCGAGCTCATCGGCGGCCAGTTTCTTCATCTTGTCCGCCAGCACTTTCGAGGCAGCAGACACCGAAACGCCGCCAAGCGGAATCGAGCGTGAACCGCCGGTTCCGCCGCCCTTGGCGAGTTCTGCGGTATCGCCCTGTCGCACAGTGATCTTCTCAAAATCGATGCCAATCTCGTCGGCCACGAACTGGCTGTAGGCGGTAGCGTGGCCCTGCCCGTTGGTCTGGGTGCCGATATAAAGGGTAATTCCACCATCGGCGTCGAGCGTCAGCCTGGCCGGTTCAGAGCCAGCGAAGGCACAGGCCTCAATATAGACCGCCGTCCCGAACCCCCGCAGTTTGCCTTCAGCCTCTGCATGCTTAACCCGGTCATCAAAGTCGGCCGCATCAGCCTTTTCCAGCGCGCGGGTCATGTGGCCGTCAAACTCACCCACGTCATAAATGCGGCCGCCTTGCGTGTGATAGGGAAACTGCTCTGGGCGGATGAAATTCCGGCGCCGCAGCTCGGCGACCGGCATCTCAAGTTCGCGTGCTGCCGCATCGATCAGCCGCTCGATCAGGAACGCGGCTTCCGGACGCCCTGCGCCGCGGTAGGCATCCACCGGGGTGGTGTGGGTATAGACGCCGCGCAATTTGAAATCGAGGTTCTGGATGTCATAGACGCCGGTCGCCATCGAGCCGCCGAATGTCGGAACGTAAGGTCCGAACTGACTGAGATAACCGCCCATATTGGCGAGAATGTCGATCTTCAAACCGGTAATGCGGCCATCCTTGCTCATCGCCAGCGATGCGGTGACGGCGTGGTCGCGGCCATGGGCGTCAGCGAGGAAATGCTCGGTGCGGTCGGCCACCCACTTGACCGGACGGCCAAGCTGGCGCGCCGCTTCCAGCGACAGCGGGTATTCCCGGTAGTTGAAGGACTTGGTGCCGAAGCCGCCACCAACGTCGCGCGTGACCACCCTGAATGCGTCGAGGTCCATGCGGAACACATCATTGGCGAGTGTCCGGCGAATGGCATGCACACCCTGGGAGCCAAGTGTGAGGGTGAATTTTTCTGCCACCGCATCCCATTCGGCCAGACAAGCTCGGGTTTCCATGTAGTTGGACACAAGCCGATTGTTGATGAATTCGATTGTGGTTACATGGCTGGCTTCGGCGAAGGCCTGGTCGGTTTTGCCTATATCTCCGATGCGATAAAGGAATGCCTGGTTCGTCCCGAGATCAGGCCAGACCAGTGGACAGCCTTCGTCCAGCGCAGTTTTCAGATCGGCGTGTGCCTGCCCCATGTCCCAGTCGATCTCTATGAGTTCCGAGGCTTCCTGCGCCTGGACCAGAGTGTCGGCGACAATAAAGGCCACCGCATCGCCAACATGGCGGACCTCGCCGTCGCATAAAAGCGGCGTGTGCTTGAGCACATGCCGGGTTCCGTCAGGCTGCTTGAGCGGTGTCTGGCAAACTACCGGACCGAGATGCGACACATCCTGGGCGGTGAGGACCAGATGCACACCTTCCGAGCTGCGAGCCGCTTCCAGATCCGCAATCACAAAACGCGCCGCGGCATAAGGTGAGCGCAGCACATAGCCGTGCAATTCTCCTTCGGCCCTGACGTCGTCGGTAAACGCGCCCTGCCCCTGGATCAGTTTGCGGTCTTCCTTGCGCAACGCCGATGCGCCCACGCCGAATTTAGGTGTCGCGATGTTCATGGCAGATCCCGATGATGGATTAATTTGGTCATCGCCAGCGCGATTCCGACACCATATTTAGCCCTAGGGGCCAGAATGTCGAGTGCCGGTCCCAGGAATATCCGTCCTTCATGAGGAAAGCGGTACTGCAGGCTCAACCGGGTTTTCAAGCAGCAAGCACAAGTCCACCTGCCAATTCCTGAATATCGGCATCAAAGGATCGAGCTTTGCCATCGTTGATATGTCGATTTGGGTGCGGAGTTTGAGCAAGCCCGCGCTCCACTTTCTTTGCCATAATAGGAAAACCGTTACTCGTTCCAGATGGTGACATGGTTTTCCTGCCAACTGTGAAGCTATCCACAAATATTGCCGCTCTCTGGAATATCCGGGTCTGGATCCAGAAACCGGATGCGACAAAAACAGACATGAGCATGAAGCAAATGGCAAGAACGAGCCTAGCATCAGCAATAAAAGTCAGAATTTCGAGCATATTAAGACCAAAATAACCATAATTTTCTACCATTCCTGCCGTCAGCCGGAATAATTCTCCCGTCAATTGATACTGGGTTATCTTAACCCGATGTCAGGATCCGCTGTGATAGCGTCCCGTCCCATAATGGGAAATTGCGGGACACAAAACATATGCGGACTGATACGGGACACGTCTACAAGCTCAAGGATTACAAACCCACCGACTTCGTGGTGGAGCGGATCGATCTGACATTTGAGCTTGATCCAAAGGAGACAAAAATTGTCTCACGCGTGATCCTGCATCGCCGCGAAGGCGTCGCTCCAGACGCTGAACTGGTGTTTGACGGAGACGAACTGACCCTCGACGGCCTTCAGATTGACGGCAATGACATAGAGCCATCGCTCTATGACGTCGCCGCAGAAAGCCTGACCATCCGCGGACTGCCGGAAAGCGGTCCGTTCGAGGTCACCGTCAACACCACGATTTCACCGGAAACCAACACCAAGCTGATGGGGCTTTACCGCACCAATGGTGTCTACTGCACCCAGTGCGAGGCGGAAGGCTTCCGGCGCATCACCTATTTCTATGACAGGCCGGATGTGCTCGCGGTTTATACCGTCACCATCATCGCCGGCAAGGAAGACGCCAAGTATCTTCTGTCGAACGGCAATTTCCTTGGTGGCGGCAACTATGACGAAGGCCGGCATTTCGCTGCCTGGTTCGATCCGCATCCCAAGCCTTCCTATCTCTTCGCGCTTGTGGGCGGCGATCTCGGCTTGATCGAAGACAGCTTCACTACCATGAGCGGCCGCGAAGTGGCGCTGAAGATCTATGTCGAGCATGGCAAGGAAGGCCGCGCCGGCTACGCCATGGACGCGCTCAAACGCTCGATGAAATGGGACGAGGAAGTCTATGGCCGGGAATACGACCTCGACATCTTTCAGATCGTCGCAGTGTCGGATTTCAACATGGGCGCCATGGAAAACAAGGGGCTCAACGTCTTCAATGACAAATATGTACTGGCCGATCCGGAAACCGCAACGGATGCGGATTACGCCAACATCGAAGCCATCATCGCGCATGAATATTTCCACAACTGGACCGGCAACCGCATCACCTGCCGCGACTGGTTCCAGTTGTGCCTGAAGGAAGGGCTCACGGTTTATCGCGACCATACGTTTTCCGCAGACCAGCGGTCCGCCGCAGTCAAGCGGATTGCCGAAATCCGGCTTCTGAAGGCGCACCAGTTTCCGGAGGACTCCGGTCCGTTGGCGCACCCTGTTCGCCCGGAAAGCTACAAGGAAATCAACAATTTCTACACTGCTACAGTATATGAAAAGGGATCCGAAGTGGTGCGCATGATTCGCACCATTCTCGGCGCGGATGATTTCCGCAAAGGCATGGACCTGTACTTCGAACGGCATGATGGCGATGCTTCGACGATTGAGGACTTCCTCGCCTGCTTCGCTGAGGCCAGCGGTCGCGATCTCAAGCAGTTCGCCCTGTGGTACAGCCAAGCCGGGACACCTTCTGTATCGGTTTCGACGGACTGGAACGAAGCCGCGAAAACCTTCGATGTCACGCTTGAGCAATCGTTGGCACCAACGCCGGGCCAATCGCGGAAGGCGCTGATGCATATTCCGCTGGCCTATGGGCTGATCCTGCCCGACGGCAGCGAATTTGATGGCCAGCCCGAGGCGGGCGACGCTGAAAACGGCGTGTTTCATCTGACCAAGCGCAAACAGACCTTTACATTCTCCAATGTGCCCGGTCGTCCGGTATTGTCGATCAATCGTGGTTTTTCGGCTCCGGTCAATATCGCCATGGAACAGAGCGCTTCTGACCTGGCGCATATCGCGCGCCATGACAGCGACGGCGTTTCGCGCTGGCAGGCTCTCAACGAGCAGGCAACACGGCATCTGGTGGCAGTCTCAAAACTGGCCCGTGACGGGCGCAAACTGCCGTCGGCCAAAGAACTGGCTGATATCCTCGTCGCCACGGCAGCGGATGAAAGCCTTGAGCCCGCCTTCCGTGCTCAGGCGCTGTTGCTACCCGCAGAAAGTGATATCGCCCGCGAGATCGGCTCCAACATCGATCCCGATGCAATCCATGCCGCGCGTGAAGCTGTGCTGTCGGAAGTCGCCAGCACCGGGCTCGCAGTATTCGCCAAACTGGCCGAGGGTGCGCCAACAGGCCCATATAGCCCCAACGCGGCAGATGCAGGCCTTCGGGCTCTTGCCGGTGTCGCAATGGCGTATGCATCAACCGCCGAAGGGCAGCCTGCCCGCGCCAAGGCAACTTACGACAAGAGCGACAACATGACCGTCATGTCGCAGGCGCTACAGGTTCTGGTTCATCAATTCCCAGGTTCAAGCGAAACCGCAAACGCGCTGGCAGACTTCAAGACCCGGTTTGCCGGCGATCCGCTGGCGCTCGACAAATGGCACGCGATACAGGCCATGGCGCCCGGCGCAAAGACCTGCGCGCGTGTCGAGGAAATGCTCGACAGCGCTGATTTCGACCGGACCAACCCAAATCGCATGCGGGCTGTGATCGGCTCGTTCTCGGCCGCCAACCCGACCGGGTTCAATGCCGCCGATGGCTCAGGTTACCGGCTTCTTGCCCGGGAAGTGGTTGATATCGACAAGCGCAACCCGCAACTGGCCGCACGCCTTTTGACCGCCATGCGGTCTTGGCGTTCGCTTGAAACAGGCCGGCAGGAACTGGCACGCCTGGCCCTGGTTTCGATCCGCGAAGCCGGAGAGCTTTCACTTGATGTCAGCGATATCGTTGACCGGATGCTGGCCAACTGACAATCAGACGTCAGCCTGATTTACAAGCCCATGTTTCATCTCTGCCCTGGCATGATGAAACATGGGCTCTTTTGTTTCTGGCTGCAGGTGATTTGCGCAATGCGTCGCAAAGGCCTCGGATGGGCGATGATTCATCTCGACTCGAATCTGACAAAAAACGTGCAAATTCAATTCCTTAACGAATCATTACTTTTAGCACTGGACAAGGCGAATCACCTTTGATTCATTAGGGTAGATTCGGAGATGCGGTAGTCCGGATCCTAACGGGGATTTACGATAATTATGGCGGATGCGCAGCACCTAACTGCGGCCGAAGGGTCGAATCATGCTCGCAAGACTGATGCGAAGCGTGCGTCTGGCGGGGGGCTTTCGGGTCACGCGAAGCTGTTTGCACAACCTGCCTATGAACGCCTGATCGGGGCCGAACCCTTTCTCAAGCGGCTCATTCCTGTTCTGATCGTCGCCTTTCTTGTGGTGGTCGCAGCAGCGCGATACATGAATATCAGCGACAATCGCGACCGCTTGCTGGTTGCTGCGCAACAGGTGACAGGGCTGTCTCTGGCTGCAGCACACGCAACCCTGTCGGCCGACCTGATACCAGTCACGCAGTCATTGCGATGGGAAACCGAGGCGAGGCTCAATCGTGTCGTCAGCGCAATGCCGGACACTGCCGGGCGCTACCTGCTGGTGCTGGATGCGGATAACCGTGTGTTCGCAGCGACTGCCGGCGGGTATCATCTGATAGGCAGGTCAGCCTCGACGCTTTTGCCGGAATCGTCACCGTTGTGGCTGTTCGCAGAGCGTGCAGGTGTTCAGGAGATCGGTTTGAATGGCGAGCCTGTTCTCGCCGCGCTTTCTCAGTTGCCCGACGACGCGGGTGCTGTTTTGTCGGTGACGCCGATTGCCGACATAAATGCTGCCTGGCGGCAGTCAGTATCGGTCAATGTCACGCTGTTCATTGCTACGTCCTCCATTCTGCTTGTCATTCTCTATGCCTATTTCAGTCAGGCTGGCCGGGCGCAGGAGGCCGATGACATCTATCTGGAGAGCCATCGCAGGGTCGATATGGCCTTGTCGCGCGGACGTTGCGGATTGTGGGATTGGGATATGGCGCGCGGCCGGCTTTACTGGTCACGCTCGATGTATGAAATCCTCGGCCTGAAGCCGCGCGACAGCGTGATCTCCTTTGGTGAAGCCTCGCATCTGATCCACCCTGATGATGGCGACCTTTATGAAATTGCCCAGAAAGTGGCGAGCGGCGACATCAAGCAGGTGGATCATCTTTTCCGCATGCGCCACGCCGATGGGCATTATCTCTGGATGCGGGCGCGGGCCCAGGTTGTCGATCCGACCTCGGCTCAGACCCACCTGATCGGCATAGCCATGGATGTCACTGAACAGCACCGGCTGCAACAACGCACCGTCGAAGCCGACCAGCGCCTGTTTGACGCCATCGAGAGCACATCTGAAGCCTTCGTTCTGTGGGACCGCGATGACCGGTTGGTGTTGTGGAACAAGCACTATCAGGAAATTCATGGCCTTTCGGCAGACAGCCTGGAGCCAGGGACGCCGCGCGCGATCGTCGAGGCGGCTGCCACCCGCCCGGTCGTGGAACGGCGGCTGGCGGTCCCCTGCTCTCAAGGACTGGCGCAAACCTATGAAGTCCAGCTTGGCGACGGCCGCTGGTTGCAGATCAACGAACGCCAGACCCGTGATGGCGGCCAGGTTTCGGTTGGAACAGACATCACTCCGCTCAAACGCAACCAGGAAAGATTGCGCGACAGTGAAAAGCGCCTGATGGCAACCATCGGCGACCTCACCTCCTCCCAGGCGGAACTCAGCCGCAAAGCGGCAGAACTCTCCGAACTCAACAAGGACTATCAGGTCGAAACCGAGCGTGCAGAAGCCGCGAGCAAGGCCAAGTCCGAGTTCCTCGCCAACATGAGCCACGAACTCAGAACGCCGCTCAACGCCATCATCGGCTTTTCCGAAGTGCTGCAAGCGCGCATGTTCGGGCCGCTCGGGTCGGATAAATATTCAGAATATGCAGACGACATCCACAATTCCGGCATCCACCTGCTGACGGTCATCAACGACATTCTCGACATGGCCAAGATCGAGGCCGGGCAGATGCGGATGGATCGCGAAGATGTCGACCTGGCACCGCTGCTGGACGAGGCTCTGCGGCTGGTCGCGATCCAGGCGGAAAGCAAGGGCATCGAAGTTCAGCAGAAGATTTCCAAGCGGTTATCAATGAAGGCTGACCGCCGGGCGATGAAGCAGATCCTGCTCAACCTGTTGTCCAACGCGGTCAAATTCACCGAGCCCGGCGGCCGGATTCTGGTGCGCGCGCGCAAGACCTCGTGCGCTGTAACACTGACCATCGAGGATACCGGCATAGGAATACCGAAAGCGCTTCTTGCCCGCATTGGCCAACCGTTCGAGCAGGTGCAGAACCAGTTTTCCAAGTCCACCGGCGGATCGGGTCTTGGTCTCGCCATCTCACGCAGCCTGGCCGAACTGCATGGTGGAGCGATGAAGGTCCGGTCGGTTGAAGGCGTGGGCACCATCGTCAGCGTGCGGGTGCCGATCGATTGCCCGGAAAGCGAAGCTCCTGAAGCGACCGTGGTAGCCTGAGCCTGGCACTTTGATCCCTACCCCCAAACCCGTCGATGATGGTTTTCAGCTGCGGTTATGAATCAGGCCGTGAATGAATTCGAGCTTGGCGAAGATGGTGTCCGAGAGCACGAAGGGATAGAAGTCCTTCAACCCGATAGACCGGTTCATGGCGTTCATTGCCACCGTCAGGGGCACCCAGGCATCCATCAGCGGCTGGAACTCGACCGCGCCATAAGGGCCGGCATCAGACCAGCCGCCCGGCGTCCGATTGATACCTGCATCGGGCGTATGCCCGTCGAGCCCATACCAGCCAGCCGTCTCCAAGCCGTCGACGATGTGGAAATAATGCGCCCATGTCTCGGCAAAGTCTTCCCAGGAATGGGCACAGGCGTAGGAGCTGACATGGGTCGCTTCCCATCCCACGGGCGCACCCTTTTCATAGTGCCGCTTGAGCGCTTCGCCATAGTCCTCGCGCTCGTCACCGAATACCGCCCTGTACGGCTCCAGTTTCGGGCCGGTGGCGACGAGCTGATCCCAATAATAATGACCGGTTTCATGGCGGAAGTGACCGATCAGGGTGCGGTAGGGTTCGCCCATGGCTTTGCGATACTTTTCACGGGTCGGGTCGTCGGCCTCGGCGACATTGATGGTGATCAAACCATGCGCGTGGCCGGTCAGCACGCGCTTGGTCTTGCCATCGTCTGACAGCGTGTCAGCCTTGAACTCGAATCGCAGCGCCGTCTCTGGCGCTTCGTCTATATCGCCAACTCCCAGTCTGAATTTCTGGATCGAATAGAACAAACGCCGCTTGGATTCCTCAAGGGCTGCCCAATGGTCGCGGTTTTCAGTCGCTGACAGATCCGGGATGACCAGCGTGTGCCGGCAGCTCATGCAATGCTCGTCCTCCTGTCCGTCCTCGACCAGCCAGTTGCAATAAATCACCTGCCGGTTGGCGCAGGCTTTGTAAACAGTGGCACCATCGTGCCATTGCGTATCGTCCGGCTTGGCGAAGAACATCTGGTCCCACGCCGGCACATAACCCAGACGCGAATGGCAATTGACGCACTCGCTGTTGCGGAAGTGCACTTCATTGGAGCAGTTGGGACAGGCATAGCGGCGCATGGGACAATTCCATTGGCTTGTTAGGTGAAAACCGGTTTCGGTGATTGTAGCGCGGTGCGTGCGCAATGGGCAGATTATGTTCACTCGCAGCGCAACCTCACGCGGGGATGAGCAGAACGCGCGAATGCGGCGGGTGTTCCAGTCTTTCGGACAAAAAATAGTGCCCTTGGACACCATATCAGCCGATGCTCGAAATTGCGTTCCTTTGGGCGGTCTCACTGATCAGCATGCCAACGTGATTGAACGCCTTTACGGACAGTGGTTGCGGGCGGACATATAAAAACCCGGCGCCTGCATTGCTGCAGACGCCGGGTTGATGGTTTCACAATCGCTGTGAAGGCAGGGTGTCAGGCAGCCCGTGCCCGGCGCTGTTGTCCACCACCAATCTGGGGCAGACGGAAATTGCGCAGCATGGTGTTCAATTGAGCGCTTTCCTGCATCAGTGTCATGCTTGCAGCGCTGGTTTCTTCCACCATTGCCGCATTCTGCTGGGTCATCTGGTCCATCTGATTGACGGCAGTGTTGACCTCGGCGAGAGCGTTTGCCTGTTCCTTGGCCGCAGTTGCGATCGAGTTGACCTGCTCATTGACCTGGTTGACGAACTTCTCGATTTCCGAGAGCGCTTCGCCGGTCGACGTGACCAGTGACACACCGTTCTGAACTTCCTTGGCCGAACTGGAAACCAATTGCTTGATTTCCTGGGCCGCCGTTGCAGATCGCTGGGCCAGCTCACGAACTTCCTGCGCCACCACCGCAAAACCACGGCCAGCTTCACCCGCACGCGCGGCTTCGACACCGGCGTTGAGGGCAAGCAGGTTGGTCTGGAAGGCGATTTCATCAATCACCCCGATGATCTTGCCGATGCGATCCGACTCATCCTTGATCCGGGTCATCGCCGAAATGGCTTCGGTGACGATCTTGCCGGACTTGTCGGTGCTCTGGCGGGTTTCGCCGACCATCCGGTTGGCCTCGGTGGCCCGCTCGGACGAATTGCGCACGGTGGATGTGATTTCATCCAGCGCCGCAGCGGTTTCCTCAAGCGAAGCCGCCTGCTGTTCGGTCCGCTGCGACAGATTGTTGGCCGCTTCGGAGATCCCGTCAGCGCTGGTGTTGACCACGTCTGTTGATTGCGCAATCGAGGAAATGACGCCGGCCAGGGCATTGACCGCCTTGTTGAAATCGTCGCGAAGATTGGCATATTCGGATGGCATATTGTCGATCTGGACTGTCAGGTCGCCGCTTGCCAGCTTTTCCAGAGCTCCGCCAAGCTTGGCCATGACGTCCGCCTGGGACTGACTGATGGCTTTCTGGCGATCTTCGCCTTCAGCGCGCTCGGCATCGCGGAGCTGTTTCTGTTCAGCTTCACGCACCCGCATCTGAGAACGTTCACGCACGGAATCGCGCAAGACCAGCAGCGACGCCGCCATCTCGCCAACTTCATCCTTGCGACCAGCTTCCGGAACTTCGCTGCTGACGTCCTCGCGGGCAATGGCCTGCATGGTCGCATTGAGGCTACGGATCGGGTTTACGACGCTCCGGACCGTTGCATAGGCCATTGCCAGGACAGCCAAAGCGCCAAGGCCGAGAACGAGTGCCGTGCTGATAGCATTGCTGCGGAACAGCGCAGCCAGGTCATCGGCGTACACGCCGGTGCCGACAATCCAGCCCCAGGGAGCAAATCCCTCGACGTGGGAGTATTTGAGGACCGGCTCTTCTGCGCCTGGCTTGGGCCAGTAATAGTCAACGTAGCCTTCACCATCAGCCTTCACGACCTTGATAAACTCACGGAAGAAGAATTTCCCGGTCGGGTCCTTCAGGCCTGACAGGTCCGTGCCTTCAAGCGCCGGCTTGATTGGATGCATGACCATGGTATTCGACATGTCATTGATCCAGAAATAGCCGGCCTTTTCGTACCGCATCGGCCGAACCGCTTCGATCGCGCGGGCCTGAGCCTCTTCGCGGGTCAACGTACCAGCAGCTTCAAGATCATAGAAATGCTGCAACATTGCTATGACATTCTCATCAAGAGCATTGAGTTTGGCTTTACGCTCCACAACCATGGCGTCGTGTGTGTGATAAAGCTTGTAGACAGCCGTGGCGGCAAACACGGCCAATGCCAATCCGACCAGAAAATACAACCTGGTCGAAATTTTGAAATTACTCATCATGCTCTTGAACCAATCCTCAATGAAAATACGGATCGGACCAGATAATCAAATTGGTCTTAATATTGAATAAAACCGGAGTTCGAAAACCTTGAAATAATCAGGGACATATACCACAGCGCCGCGCATCCGATTGGATGCGCGGCGCTGTAACACTTTGAATTGATGCATGTACGTTATCGTTCAAATGGATTCATTTGAACGATAACGTACATGCATTAGTGGTGCGCCCATTCCAGGCAGGTAGCCCGCCTGGCAGCCATCTTCCGGGATTTGTCGTCAGACGCCCTAATGTGTCGACGGGGACGCCCGGGCAATTAGACCGTCTGATATTTCCTGACGAAGATCAAATTTATCGATGGCATCAACGATACCATATCGCTTGTAGTTCCCGAGTTTCTCATGCTGGCGCGCTGCCGAGATCAGATAAATCGGGCATTCATGGCTTAGAGATCTGATTCTATCGATTGTCTCAGTGTAACTGCAGTAGGGCCGTAACCGGTTGTCCAGGAAAATAACATCAAAAGGAGCGCGGCCGAGATGCATCAACGCTTCCTCCAGATTCAACGCAGAGGTAAACACCGAATCCGGACCAAATGTCTCATCCATATAAAAAGAAAACAATTCGTGTTGAGTGGGGTCGTCGTCAATCAATAGTATTTTCTGCATGGACACCCCCGAACTTTGACAGATCGAGGTCAAACATTACAATACACCCTCTTCCTGCTAAAGCGCGTCGCATCTATTGTGCCTCATAGCCTGCAGCCTTGAAAAAATTTCGGCATTCAGTGACAGAGAACAGGCTAACGATTTCGCCGAGCGCCGTGCTGATGGCATCGAAGCTGCTAGCCGCGTGCTT